>JAESGS010000049.1_pt1 | contig 280067 bp, 256 predicted proteins | sample 9269761 | NCBI WGS metagenome assembly JAESGS01 (sample SAMN15741799, study PRJNA653493) | algae metagenome | isolation source: Cyanosarcina radialis HA8281-LM2 and co-occurring heterotrophs from damp... | place: USA: Makauwahi cave, Hawaii | collected 2011-01-06 | reverse complement strand
GATGGTGGCGATCACGTTGATCGCGCCCATGATCGAGCTGATGCCCATCAGGTGCACGGCGAAGATGAAGAAGGTCACCGACTCCGGTGCGTAGGTGGTCGACAGCGGCGCGTAGAAGGTCCAGCCGAAGTTGGGCCCGCCGCCCTCCATGAACAGCGTGCTGATCAGCAGGCCGAAGGCCGCCGGCAGCAGCCAGAAGCTGAAGTTGTTCATCCGTGGCAGGGCCATGTCCGGGGCGCCGACCATCAGCGGGATCATCCAGTTGGCCAGGCCGACGAAGGCCGGCATCACCGCGCCGAACACCATGATCAGGCCGTGCATGGTGGTCATCTGGTTGAAGAATTCCGGCTGCACGATCTGCAGGCCGGGCTGGAACAGCTCGGCGCGGATCACCATGGCCATGGTCCCGCCGAGCAGGAACATGGCGAAGCTGAACCACAGGTACATGGTGCCGATGTCCTTGTGGTTGGTGGTCAGCACCCAGCGCATCAGGCCCTTGGCCGGGCCGTGGTGATGGTCATGCGCGGCATGGCCATGGGAATCGATCACTGCACTCATGTCCTTACTCCTGAGCCTTCTTGAAGTCGAGGATGTCCTTGGGCGTGACCATGTCGCCGACCTTGTTGCCCCAGGCGTTGCGCTCGTAAGTGATGATGGCGGCCAGATCGACCTCCGACAGTTGCTTGCCGAAGGCGGCCATGGAGGTGCCCGGCTTGCCGTTGACCACTATGTCGATATGGCCTGCGGCCGGCCCGGTGGCGATGGCCGAGCCCTTGAGCGCCGGGAACATCGGCGGCAGGCCCTCACCACCGGCCTGGTGGCAGGCGGCGCAGGCGGTGCCGTAGGCCTTCTCGCCGCGCGCCATCAGCTCGTCCAGGGTCCATTCCTTGCTGGTCAGCTCGCGTTCGGCGGCAGCCGCCGCCTTGCGCTCGGCCAGCCAGGCGGCGAAGTCCTCCTTGGACTTGGCCTCGACCACCACCGGCATGAAGCCGTGATCCTTGCCGCACAGCTCGGTGCACTGGCCGCGGTAGATGCCGGGCTCGTCGATGCGCGTCCAGGATTCGTTGATGAAGCCGGGGATGGCGTCCTTCTTCACCGCCAGCGCCGGCACCCACCAGGAGTGGATGACGTCGGCGGCGGTGATCAGGAAGCGCACCTTGGTGCCCACCGGCACTACCAGCGGCTCGTCCACCTCCAGCAGGTAGTGCTCGCCCTTGGCCGCGCGGTTGTCGATCTGCGCCTTGGGCGTGGCCAGGTTGCTGAAGAACTCGACGTCCTGGCCCAGGTACTTGTAGTGCCACTTCCACTGGTAGCCGGTGACCTGGATATCCAGTTCCGACTCGGAGGTGTCGTAGATCTCGATCAGGGTCTTGGTCGCCGGAATCGCCATCAGCACCAGGATCGCCAGCGGCACCACGGTCCAGAGGATCTCGACCGTGGTGCTTTCGTGGAAGTGCGCGGGCTCCTGGCCGGTGGCGCGGCGGTGGACGATCATCGACCAGAACATGGCGCCGAACACCACCACGCCGATCACGACGCAGATCCAGAAGATGGTCATGTGCAGGTCGAAGACCGAGCGGCTGACCTCGGTGACACCGGGCGCCATATTGACCGCCCACTCGGCGTGCGCCGAGCCCAATGCCAGCCACAGCAGGAGGCCCATCCAGACTCGTGGATGTCGCATCATTGCGGGTTCCCCTTATGATTCTTGTTATCCCGCCGGCGGAGCCTGCGGCTAAGGGATCGACTGCCGTACGGGGCGACCATGCCGGCGCTCACTGCCCGCGCTGGTGCCCCTGACTGCTGGCGACTGCTGTCGAAACCTCTCCGTGCCTAAGCCCGTCCGGTTCCATCAGGTACTGCCTTTCGAACTCGAGTATAGACGGCGACTTTCAGCTCGCAACGTCACCGCGAAAATGGTCGAAGCCACGCAAGCCTTGTCCTAAACGCCCCGGCCGGAGCGGGCTGGAGAAAGATCGGCGAGCCCCATATAGCGCGCTCGCATAAGTATTAAAAAATTATGACAATCGCGTCTTAGCCAGCCACACGCGCCGGCTAAGGTTCACGTCCATGTCCTCAAATCGTAGGAGCAGTCATGAACACCGCCGCCATCCGCCAACTGATCGACCGGGCCCGCCAGCACGAGGCCGACACCCAGGCCCTCGCGCAGTTCCTGCAGACCCAGCTGGAGCGCCTGCACCCAGCCATCCGCCTGCCCGCCGAGAACGCCGGCGCCACCCTGAATGCCTTTGTCGTCGCCTATATCGAGCAGGTGCCGGACGTGCTCGACGCCGCCGCCACGGTGGCCAGCGAAGCCGGTATCGAGCGCGTGATCCAGCCGGTGCTGCAGGTGGCCGAGCAGTTCTTCCTGCAGCCGCCGGCGCTGATGGCCGGGCACAACGGCCTCGAAGGCCTGCTCGACGAGGCCTACCTGGCCCACCGCCTGGTCGAGGAGGTCAACGACCGCTACATCGGCCACCTCGGCCAGCCGCTGATCCCGCTGGACACCACCCGCGCCAACCTGATCGCCCATCAGTTGATCGGCGAGCCCTTCGCCAACCAGCTGGACGAGGCGGTGCACCACGCCCTGGCCGGCCTGCTCGACGAAGCCAGCTTCGCCCAGCCCTCGGTGCAGGCCTACCGCGAGCGCCTCGCCGCGCCGGGTACGGTCGCCGCCTGGCAACGCTGGCCCTGCCTGTCGCAGCGACTGGGCGTCGAGTTGCGGCTGCCGCAGGAGCGCTGAGCGCCTGTGATTCCCGGTCGCCGGCGGGCGTCTAGCTGCGGTACGCCGGGCCCTGCCGCGAGCCCGAGCATGCAAGCGCTGTTGAACGAGATACTCGATGAAGTCCGCCCGCTGATCGGCCAGGGCAAAGTGGCCGACTACATTCCCGCCCTGGCCGGGGTGCCGGCCAACCAGCTGGGCATTGCCGTGTACGGCAACGACGGTCAGCTGCACGTGGCCGGCGAGGCGCGCACGCCGTTCTCGATCCAGAGCATCTCCAAGGTGTTCAGTCTGGTGCAGGCCATCGGCCACAGCGGCGAGGCCATCTGGCAGCGCCTCGGCCACGAACCGTCCGGGCAGCCGTTCAACTCGCTGGTGCAGCTCGAGTTCGAGCGCGGCAAGCCGCGCAACCCCTTTATCAACGCCGGCGCGCTGGTGATCTGCGACATCAACCAGTCGCGCTTCGCCGCGCCGGCACTGTCGATGCGCGACTTCGTCCGGCGCCTGTCGGGCAACCCCGAGGTGACGGTGGACAACCAGGTCGCCGAGTCGGAATACCAGCACCGCGCGCGCAACGCCGCGGCGGCCTACCTGATGCAGTCGTTCGGCAATTTCCACAACGAGGTGGAGGCGGTGCTGCGCAGCTATTTCAGCTGCTGCGCGCTGCGCATGAGCTGCGTCGACCTGGCCCGCGCCTTCGGCTTCCTGGCCAACCAGGGCTTCTGCCGGCACAGCGGCGAGCAGGTGCTGTCGCCGCGGCAGAGCAAGCAGATCAACGCCATCATGGCCACCAGCGGGCTGTACGACGAGGCCGGCAACTTCGCCTACCGGGTCGGCCTGCCGGGCAAGAGCGGGGTCGGCGGCGGCATAGTCGCGGTGGTGCCGGGGCGCTTCAGCGTCTGCGTGTGGTCGCCGGAACTCAACGCCGCCGGCAACTCGCTGGCCGGGATGAAAGCCCTGGAGCTGCTCAGCCAGCGCATCGGCTGGTCGGTGTTCTAAGCCTTACTGCACCAACGTGCCCTGCGGCCGCGCGTCGCCACGGCGCGCTACAGCAGCTTGCGGTACTGGACGAAACCGGAGCGCTCGCCGATGCGCTCGTAGAGCAGCATGGCCTGGCTGTTGCTCTCGTGGGTCAGCCAGTGCACCCGCGAGCAGCCGGCTTCGCGCGCCTGCTGGTAGACGTGCTGGATCAGCTGGCGGCCGATGCCGCCGCTGCGCTGGCCCTTGGCGACGAACAGGTCCTGCAGGTAGCAGTAGTCACCGACCGTCCAGGTCGAGCGGTGGATCACCCAGTGCACCAGGCCGACCGCCTCATCGCCCTGCCAGGCCAGCGCCGCGCCCATCGGCTCGGCCGGATCGAGAAAGCGCTGCCAGGTCACGGCGCTGGTCTCGGCGGCGATCTCGGTCATGTAGAAACGCTGGTAGCCCTGCCACAGCGGCAGCCAGGCGGCGTGGTCGGCGGCGCTGACGGGACGGATCTCGAGGCTCATGGCTTCCCTCCTGGTTGGCGTGAGGCGTCAGTCGCTCATCTCACCACAGAGATCGCGCGCCAGCCAGTGCTCCACCTCGGCCGGCGCCAGCCCGGCGCCGAGCAGGGCGAACAGCTTGCCCAGCGCCGCCTCGCGGGTCATGCCGCCGCAGGACACCAGACCGGCCTCGGCCAGGCGGCTGCCGGCGGCGTACACGCCGAACTCGACATGCCCCTGCGGGCACTGGCTGATCGCCGCCAGCACCACGCCGCGGACGTGCGCCTCGTCCAGGACCGCCAGCAGCTCGGCGTCGCCGGCCGGGCCGGTGCCGCTGCCATAGCATTCCAGCAGCAGCCCCTGCACGCCGCTGCCCAGCAGGGCGCGCAGATGGGCGGCCTGCAGCGCCGGGTGCAGCGGCAGCACGGCCAGATTGGTCGCCCGCCGAGGCCGGCGATAGTCGATGCGCGCGTCGATGGCGGCGCGCTCGGCCTGGCGCCGACGCGGCAGCACCTGGAAGGCGTCGAAGGCGTCGCTGCGCAGCTTGGAGCAGCGCGCGCCGTGCAGCAGCTGGCCGTTGAAGTACAGGTGCACGCCCGGCGCCACGCCGCGCCGCAGCGCGCGCATGGCACCGAACAGGTTGGGCCAGGCGTCGCCACCGGCCACGCCGGCCGGCTGCATGGCGCCGGTCAGCAGCACCGGCACGCCCAGGCCGAGCAGCAAGAAGCTCAGCGCCGCGGCGCTGTAGGCCAGGGTGTCGGTGCCGTGCAGCACCAGCACGGCATCATGGCCGTCGACCTCGACGGCGGCGACTATGGCGTCGCGCAGGGCCAGCCAGTGGCCCGGGTTCATGTTGGCGCTGTCGATCAGCGGCAGCAGCTCGCGAAACTGCCACTGCGGCAGCTCGCCCTGCGCCTCCTCGGCCTGCTGCGCACGCATCCGCGCCTCGAAGCCGGAGGCCGGCGCCAGGCCCGCTTCGCTCATCTGCATGCCAATGGTGCCGCCGGTGTACAGCACCAGCAGTTTCTCAGGGGTCGCCATGGACTCTCCTCGCAAATCACGGGCAAAAGAAAGGGGGCCTTGGCCCCCTCCTTCCTTGCTTGGGTCAACTCAACGCTGGTGCACCCGGTCGCCGATCTCGGCCGGGTCCGCGGCGACGACGGGCTTGGCCGCCTGGCCGGTCCACACCGCCGGGTCGAGGTCCAGGTCGGCGAACTGCTTGGCGTCGAATACCGGCGACTCTACACCAGCCTTGATCTGGCTGTCGTAGTCGCGCATCAGGCGCAGGCCGACCTTGAACAGCAGCGCCAGGGCCACCAGGTTGCAGATGGCCAGCAGGCCCATGGTGACGTCGGCGAAGGCGAACACGGTGCCCAGGTCCTGCACCGAACCCCACAGCACCAGGCACACCACCAGCACGCGGTAGACGATGACCGGCATGCGCTTCTGGCTGAAGAAGCCGAGGGCGTTCTCGCCGAGGTAGTAGTTGTAGATCAGGGTGGTGAAGACGAACAGTAGCAGCGCCAGGCTGACGAACACCCGGCCCCACTCGCCGACCACGGCCGCCAGGGCGGTCTGGGTCAGGACCACGCCGGCCATTTCGCTGCCCGGCTGATAGACGCCGGAGAGCAGGATGATCAGCGCGGTGCTGGTGCACACCAGCAGGGTGTCGATGAACACGCTGAGCGACTGCACGATGCCCTGCGCGGCCGGGTGCTTGACCTCGGCCACCGCGGCCACGTTCGGCGCGCTGCCGAGGCCGGCCTCGTTGGAGAACAGGCCACGCTTGACGCCCATCATGATCGCCGCGCCGATGCCGCCGGCGAAGGCCGGCTCCAGGCCGAAGGCGCTCTTGACGATCAGGGCGAATACCGCCGGCACCTCAGGCAGGTTCAGGCCGATCACCACCAGCGCCATGCCGATGTAGGAGAAGGCCATCACCGGCACCAGCACGTCGGCCATGCTGGCGATGCGCTTGATGCCGCCGAAGATGATCAGGCCGATCACCGCGGTCAGGATCAGGCCGCTGACGATGGTGGGCAGGCCGAAGGTGTCGTGCAGCGAGCTGGCCACGGTGAAGGACTGCACGGCGTTGAAGCCGAAGCCGAAGGTCACCAGCAACAGGATCGACACCACGATGCCCAGCCAGCGCTGGCCGAGGCCGTGCTGGATGTAGAAGGCCGGGCCGCCGCGGTAGCTGCCGTCGGCTTCGCGGCGCTTGTACAGCTGCGCCAGGGAGCACTCGAAGTAGCTGGTGGCCATGCCGACCAGGGCCACGACCCACATCCAGAAGATGGCGCCGGGGCCGCCGAGCATGATCGCCACCGACACGCCGGCGATGTTGCCGGCGCCGACGCGGCCGGCCACCGAGAGCATCAGTGCCTGGAACGAGCTGAGCTGGCCGGGCTGACGCTGGAAGGCCTCGGCGAAGATGCGGAACATGCTGCTGAAGTAGCGGAACTGGACGAAACGCGAGGCGACGGTGAAGTACAGGCCGAGACCGATCAGCATCACGATCAGCAGCTTGCTCCAGATAAGGTCGTTGAGAAGATCGAGCATGGGAGGCTTTCTCTCTTGTTGTTCTGAATGGGAATGCAGCCCCGCCGGGCGGCTGGCGAATGGTTGGCGATAGGGGCCTTGCCAGACAATTTCGCGGGTCGCGGCAACCTGACGCGAGTTGATGCTAGAATCGCGTCACTTGCATCAGCCGGTACGCCCCCATGTCCGATGCCCTCGGCGCCAACCTGAAACTGCTGTGCAGCCACTACCGCTCGATCGCCGAGGTGTGCCGCAAACTGTCGCTCAACCGCGCCCAGTTCAACCGCTACCTGGCCGGGCAGAGCCGGCCGACCGCGCACAACCTCAAGCGCATCTGCGACTTCTTCGGCGTCGAACCCTTCGAGCTGGCCATGCCGAGCGAGCAGTTCGCCCGCCTGGTCGGTGCGCGCAGCCCCGACGCCCAGGCGCAGGCCGGCAGCGACCCGCTGCTGGAACTGTTCGAGCCGCTGCGCCAGCAGGCCAGCCCGATGGGCCGCTACTGCGGCTACTACTTCGAATATTCCAACTGCATGTCGGTGCCGGGCCAGGTGCTGCTGTCGCTGGTGCACCTGCGCGAGGAGCGCGGCAACTACCTGTTCGAGCGCCAGGAACGCCAGGAGCGTCAGGAACGCACCCGCGGCGGTGCCGAGGACTGGGTGCGCTGCCGCTACCTGGGCGCGGCCTTCTACCTGCAGGACCGGCTGTTCCTCATCGACTACGAGTCGCTGACCGGCAACGAGATCAGCCAGACCATCCTCATCCCCAGCTTCAAGAGCCGCATCACCCGCCTCAACGGCATCAAGACCGGGGTGTCCAGCGGCGACCGGCGCACCCCGGCCTGCACCCGGGTGGTCTGGCAATACCTGGGCAACGAGATCAACCGGGTCAACGCCTACCGCCAGCTGATGCTCTACGCCCCGGACGACGCGCGGATCGACGATGACATCCGCCAGCGCCTGTCCGGCACCCAGCTGCACGACGGCCTGTTCGTGCTGGAATAACGCGGCGCCATGTGGTGATGGCCAGGATCGGCCAGGGCCGTGGCCGGCTGCCGTGGATAAGGGGTGCGCACGCCACACCCGGCAATGCGCCGGCAAAAAAAGGGATGGCCGAGGCCATCCCTGAGGAGCGAGGCTGGTGAGGCCTCCTATGAAAATCGTCGTTCAGGCCGCGTTGTCGCTGTTGTAGACGTCGCGATCCAGCTCCTGCTCGCTGCTGCCCACCAGGGTGGTGGTCATCAGGTCGCCGGCGACGTTGACCGTGGTGCGCGCCATGTCGAGGATGCGGTCGATGCCGGCGATCAGCGCCACGCCTTCCAGCGGCAGGCCGACCGAGGTCAGCACCAGGCCGAGCATGATCAGGCCGGCGCCGGGCACGCCGGCGGTGCCGATCGAGGCCAGGGTAGCGGTGAGGATGATCATCAGGTACTGACCGGCATTCAGGTCGACGCCGAAGGCCTGGGCGATGAACAGCGCCAGCACGCCCTGGTAGATGGCGGTGCCGTCCATGTTGATGGTGGCGCCCACCGGCAGCACGAAGCCGGCAACGCCCTGCGACACACCGAGGTTCTTGCGCGCGCATTCGATGGACACCGGCAGGGTGCCGGCGCTGCTCGAGGTGCTGAAGGCCACCGCCAGCGCCGGGGCGATGCCCTGGAAGAAGCGCAGCGGGCTGAGGCGCGCCAGGCCGCCGATCAGGCCGCCGTAGACCAGCAGCATATGGGCGATGCTGGCCAGGTAGATCACCCCGATCACGCTCGCCAGCGGCAGCAGCACCTCGATGCCGTGGGCGGCGACCACGCCGGCGATCAGCGCGAACACGCCGATGGGCGCCAGGCGCATCACCAGGTCGGTGAGCTTGTAGAACACCTCGGCCAGGCTGTCGAACAGCTTGACCGCCGGCGCCGCCTTGTCGCCGATCAGGTTCATGCTCACGCCCAGGGCGATGGCGAACACGATGATCTGCAGGATGTTGCCCTCGGCGAAGGCGGTGACCGGGTTGGTCGGCACCAGGCCCACCAGGATCTGCACCAGCGAGGGCGCCTGCTTGGCCTCCTCGCTGCCGCTGGCGACCATGTGCATGCCCTCGCCGGGGCTGAACAGGGCGCCGAACGCCAGGCCGATGCTCACCGCGAAGGCGGTGGTGATCAGGTAGATGGCGATGGTCTTGACGCTGATGCGGCCGAGCTTGGCGCTGTCGCTCATGGCGGTGATGCCCGCCACCAGAGAGACGAACACCAGCGGCACGATCAGCATCTTGATCGCGTTGAGGAACAGCGCGCCGATTGGCGCCAGCGCCTGGGCGCCGCTCTTGGACAGCATGCCGACGGCGACGCCGAGGGCCAGACCGACGAGGATCTGCTGCCACAGCGGCACGCGCGCAAGGAGGGAGAGGGAAGCGGTATTGCTCTGACTCATGGTTATCACCCGGATTGTCGTTGTTGTGGGGCCGTCTGTGCGGCCTTCAGCGGTGCCGCCCGGCAGGCTAGGGCGGAAAGCAACGCGCCGCACTCGAACGAGGGCGGCGCGGGTGTTGCCAGGAAGATCAGCCCTGCAGCGGAACCAGGCGCGGGGCGATCATGTTCTCGGGGCGCAGGATGTCGGCCAGGGTGGCCTCGTCCAGCAGCTGCTCCTCGCGCACCAGCTCCAGCACGCCGCGCCCGCTGTCCAGGGCGACCTTGGCGATGCGGGTGGCGTTCTCGTAGCCGATGTAGGGGTTGAGCGCGGTGATCAGGCCGATGGAGTTCTCCATCAGCGCACGGCAATGCGCCTCGTTGGCGGTGATGCCGTCGATGCACAGCTCGCGCAGCATGTCCATGGCGCGGGTCAGCAGGCGGATCGAGTCGAAGATCTTGTAGGCGATCAAGGGCTCCATCACGTTGAGCTGCAGCTGGCCGCCCTCGGCCGCCATGGTCAGCGCCAGGTCGTTGCCGATCACCTCGAAGGCCACCTGGTTGACCGCCTCGGGGATCACCGGGTTGACCTTGCCCGGCATGATCGAGCTGCCCGGCTGACGCGGCGGCAGGTTGATCTCGTTGATCCCGGTGCGCGGGCCGCTGGACAGCAGGCGCAGGTCGTTGCAGATCTTCGACAGCTTGACCGCGGTGCGCTTGAGCATGCCGGAGAACAGCACGAAGGCGCCCATGTCGCTGGTGGCCTCGATCAGGTCGGCCGCCGGCACCACCGGGTGGCCGCTGATGATGGCCAGGCGCTTGACCGCCAGGGCCTGGTATTTCGGGTCGGCGTTGATGCCGGTGCCGATGGCGGTGCCGCCCAGGTTGACCTCGGTGAGCAGGGTCGGCGCCAGCAGCTTGAGGTGCTGCAGGTCTTCGCCGAGGGTGGTGGCGAAGGCGCGGAATTCCTGGCCGAGGGTCATGGGTACGGCGTCCTGCAGCTGGGTGCGGCCCATCTTCAGCACGTGGCCGAACTCCAGGCCCTTGGCGGCGAAGGACTGGATCAGCTTGTCCAGCGCGCTGAGCAGGCTGTCGTGGCCGAGCAGCAGGCCGAGACGGATGGCGGTCGGGTAGGCGTCGTTGGTCGACTGCGCCATGTTCACGTCGTTGTTCGGGTGCAGGTGCTGGTACTGGCCCTTCTCAAAGCCCATGGCCTCCAGCGCGATGTTCGCGATGACTTCGTTCGCGTTCATATTGGTCGAGGTGCCGGCGCCGCCCTGGATCATGTCGACCACGAACTGCTCGTGGAACTCGCCCTGGATGATGCGTGCGCAGGCAGTGCTGATCGCCGTGTGCTTGGCGGCGGACAGGTGGCCCAGCTCGCGGTTGGCGTCGGCCGAGGCCTGCTTGACCATGGCCAGGCCGATCACCAGTTTCGGGTAGTGCGACAGCGGCACGCCGGACAGGCGGAAGTTCTGCACGGCGCGCAGGGTCTGGATGCCGTAATAGGCATCGGCGGGGACTTCGAGGGTGCCGAGCAGGTCTTTTTCGACGCGAACAGATGCAGCAGAGGACATGATGGGGATGGCTCTTGGGAAATGCGGCGAGTGCCGCGATGCCCATAGACTATGGGCTCAGCCACTAGCTCGGCCAATGCCGTTGCTTGCTGCCCTATGCACAATCGGCATAATGTCGGTGTGACTGCGGGATAGCGGCAAACGTAGGGTGGGTTACGCGACGCACCACGGCAGCTGCGTCTGCCGAACCGCGTTCAGCGGCGCTAACCCACCCTACGCCTCGTGCAAGCCTCGGAAGCCTACGATGAACCTGGAAACCAAATGGCTGGAGGACTTTATCGTCCTGGCCGCCACCCGCAGCTTCTCCCAGGCCGCGGAAAAGCGCTTCGTCACCCAGCCGGCCTTCAGCCGACGTATCCGCAGCCTGGAAGGCATGCTCGGCCTGACCCTGGTCGACCGCTCCTGCACGCCCGTCGAACTCACCGAAGCCGGCCGGCTGTTTCTGGTCACCGCGCGCAGCCTGGTCGAACAGCTCGGCGAGGTGGTGCGCCACCTGCACAACCTGGAAGGTCAGCAGGGCGAGATGCTGTCGATTGCCGCCGCCCACTCGCTGACCCTGGGCTTCTTCCCGGAATGGATCGCCCGCCTGCGCCGCGAAGGCCTGCCCCTGACCACCCGACTGGTGGCGACCAACGTCGGTGAGGCGGTGCACTCGCTGCGTGAAGGCGCCTGCGACCTGATCCTCGCCTACTACGACCCGGACGCCGCACTGCAGATGGACCCGGAGATCTTCCCCTCGTTGCACCTGGGCACCACCTCCATGCTGCCGGTGTGCGCGGTCGGCGAGGCCGGCGCGCCGCTGTTCGACCTCGACGGCGGGCAGAGCGTGCCGCTGCTGGCCTACAGCGCCGGCGCCTTCCTCGGTCGCTCGGTCAACCTGCTGCTGCGCCAGCGCGCGCTGCGCTCGACCACGGTGTACGAGACCGCCATGGCCGACAGCCTCAAGAGCATGGCCCTGCAGGGCATGGGCGTGGCCTGGGTGCCACGGCTGTCGGTCACCGCCGAACTGGCCCGTGGCGAACTGGCGATCTGCGGCGGCGAGCACTGGCAGATCCCGCTGGAAATCCGCCTGTACCGCTGCGCCCTGGTGCGCAAGGCGGCGGTGCGCCTGCTGTGGCGCAAGCTGGAGGGTGGTCTGGCCATGTAGGTGTTCGAGGAGAAGCGGATATTGGGTGCGCGCGGCGCACCCTACGCCGCCGTGCAGCTCGGGCTTGCCGCGGCGCCCAGCTGGCCATCGAGAAACTCCAGCACGCGCCGGGCATAGGCCTCCGGCTGGGCGACATAGGCCAGGGTATGGTCGGCGCCCGGCACCTGCCAGAACTCGCAATGGGTGGCGGCGGTCAGCGCCGCGTGCAGCTGCTGGCCGTCCGCGAGCGGGGTGTGGCGATCCTCCTCGCCGTAGATCAGCAGCAGCGGCGGGCGGCCGACCAGGCGCTGCGCGGCATGCAGCGGGCGCAGACGGCGCTCGCCGGCCGGATAGACCAGGCGGCTGAGCTGGATGCCCAGGCGCGGCAGCGGATAGGGCCGCCAGAAGTGCAGCAGGGTGGGGAAGGCCGACTCCAGCACCGCCGCCTTGAACGGATGCTGCGCCAGCGCCAGGGCGCACAGGCCCATGGCCGCGCCCATCGAGGCGCCGAGCAGCGCCACCGGCAGGTCCGGGTAGCGCGCCTGCAGCGCCTGGCCGGCGGCGAGCACGTCGAGCGGGTAGTCCATGGTGGTGGAACTGCTCTCACCGAAGCCGTTGAGGTCGAACAGCATCACGTGATAACCGGCCGCGCGCAGCAGCTCGGCATGCCCGTGCTTGAGCCAGAAGCCCTTGGCCGCGGTGCCCATCGGGTGACACAGCAGCACCGCGCCGCGCACCTGCCCCGCGCGCGCCTCGCCCAGCAGCGCGGCCAGGCTGGCCCCCGATTCGCTGGTCAGCGACAGGCGCTGCCAACGTGCGGCATCGACCTGCTCGGGCCAGCGCCAAGGCTTCATGAAGCGCCCGAAAAAGGGTTTTTTGAAGAGCCGGTAGGCTGTATGTTTCATCGCCGCTGTTCTCCTGCCTGATGGGTCGCGGGCCGCCAGTGGCGCCCGGGTGAGGCCATGCTAGGAAGCGCAGCGGCGCCTCACCATGGGCAAAAACGACCAATAACAGGCGGATAATTCCGCCAGCGGGGCGGGAAGGATGAAGGTCACGGTGGTGATGGCCGAGCGCTGCTCGGCCACCAGCGTCTCGGCGGCGCTGGAGTTTCTCGAATGCGCCAACGTGCTGCAGCGCTTTCTCACCGGCGACCCGGCGGCGACGCCGTTCGAGGTGCACAGCGCCTCCCTCGACGGCGCCCCGGTCGAGTGCACCGGCGGCCTGCGCCTGACCCCGCAGCGGGCGCTGAGCGAGGTGCCGCACAGCGATCTGGTGATAGTGCCCGGCTTCATGTTCAACATCCTCGCCGTGCTGCCGGCCCTGGAGCCGCTGAGCGCCTGGCTGCGCGAGCGTCATGCGCAGGGCAGCTACATCGCCAGCATGTGCACCGGCGCCTTCGTCACCGCCCAGGCCGGCCTGCTCGACGGTCGCCGCGCCACCACCCACTGGATCTTCAGCGAGCAGTTCGCCCGGCGCTTTCCGCGGGTGCAGCTGCAGGCCGAACGCAGCGTCACCGACGACGGCCAGCTGCTGTGCTCGGCCGGTTCGACCACCGGCAGCGACCTGCTGCTGCACATCATCCGCCGCTTCGCCTCGCCGCAGCTGGCCATCGAGTGCTCGAAGAAGCTCCTGGTCGACAGCGCCGAACGCCTGCAGACGCCCTACATGAGCGCCTCGTTCAACAAGGCGCACCAGGACGCCGAGGTGCTCAGGGTGCAGATCTGGCTGGAGAAGCACAGCGCCGAGCGCATCGTCCTCGACGAGGTCGCCGCGCGCTTCGCCCTGAGCCCGCGCAATCTGATCCGCCGCTTCAAGGACGCCACCGGGCAGACGCCGGTGCAGTACCTGCAGAGCCTGCGGCTGGAGCGGGCCAAGCACCTGCTGGAGGCCAGCCAGGAGAACTTCGAGCGCATCACCCAGCAGGTCGGCTACGAGGACGGCAGTTCCTTCCGCCGCCTGTTCAAGGAGCGCGTCGGCCTGTCGCCGGGCGCCTACCGGCGACGCTTCAACCGCCCGGCCTGAACGCCCCGCCAGCGGGGCGCCCGGTCGCCGCTCACTTGCCCGACTTGATCGAGGTCCAGGCCCGCGTACGCACCCGCTCGATCTTCTGCGGCAGCGGCTGCACCACGTACAGCGACTTCTGAAGCTCCGGCGTCGGCGTCAGGTCGGCGTCGGCGGCAATCGCCTTGCCCACCAGCTGCATGCCCGGCACGTTGGGGTTGGGGTAGCCGAGAAAATCGCTGATCGGCGCGATCACCTGGGGCTCGAGCAGGTGGTTGATAAAGGCATGGGCCTCGTCGACGTTCTGCGCGCTCTTGGGAATGGCCCAGGTGTCGAACCAGATCGGCGCGCCTTCCTTGGGCAGGCGCCAGTTGATCACCACGCCGTTGCCGGCTTCCTTGGCGCGGTTGGCGAACTGGTAGAAGCTGCCGGAATAGCCGATGGCCACGCAGATGTCGCCGTTGGCGATGTCGGTCATGTATTTGGCGGAATGGAAGTAGGCCACGTAGGGACGCACCTTGAGCAGCAGCTCGGTGACCTTGTCGTAGTCGGCGGGATTGGCGCTGTTGGGGTCCAGGCCCAGGTAGTGCAGGGCGATGGGGATGATCTCGGTGGGCGAGTCGAGCATGGCCACGCCGCAGGATTTCAGCTTCTCCATGTACTCGGGCTTGAACACCAGGTCCCAGCTGTTGACCGGGGCGTCTTCGCCGAGCGCGGCCTTGACCTTGTCCGGGTTGTAGCCGAGCAGCACGGTGCCGTACATGTAGGGCACGCCGTACTGGTTGCCCGGGTCGTTCTTCTCCAGCAGGCCGAGCAGCACCGGGTCGAGGTTCTTCCAGTTGGGCAGCTTGGACTTGTCCAGCGGCATGAACACGCCGGCCCTGATCTGGGTTTCGAGGAACTGGTTGGAGGGGATCACCAGGTCGTAGCCGGAGTTGCCGGTGAGCAGCTTGGCCTCCAGCGCCTCGTTGGTCTCGAAGGTGTCCCAGGTCAGCTGGATGCCGGACGCTTTCTGGAAGTCCTTGGGCACCGACGGCAGGATGTAGTCGGCCCAGTTGTACACGCGCAGCTCCTTGGCCTGCAGCGCGCCGCTGAGCAGGGTGGCGCCGCACAGGGCGACGCCGAGCAGGTGTTTGATCGTTGTCATCGTATTCACCCTTGCAGACGTTATGAAATAGAGAGGGTGGACCTGGCGCCGCCTTGCCCACCCTTGGGCGGACAGGCCGCCCTAGGCGCCCTCGAAGCCTTCCAGCACGTTGACCGCGTTGACCCCGATGGCCTCCACCGCGTAGCCGCCCTCCATGACGAACAGGGTCGGCAGGCCGAGCGCGGCGATGCGCCGGCCCATGGCCAGGTAGTCCGGGCTGTCCAGCTTGAACTGCGAGATCGGGTCTTCCAGGTAGGTGTCCACGCCGAGCGACACCACCAGCACCTCGGCACCGTACTCGGCGATGCGCCGGCAGGCGTGCTCCAGCGCCTGGTTCCACACCTCCCAGGAACTGCCCATGGGCAGCGGGTAGTTGAGGTTGCAACCCTCGCCGGCGCCCTCGCCGTGCTCGTCGGCGTAACCGAGGAAGAACGGGAATTCCTCGGCCGGGTCGCCGTGGATCGAGGCGAACAGCACGTCGCCGCGGCGGTAGAAGATGTCCTGGGTGCCGTTGCCGTGGTGGTAGTCGACGTCGAGGATGGCCACCTTGCTGCGGCCCTGGTCGATAAAGGCCTGGGCGGCGATGGCGGCGTTGTTCAGGTAACAGTAGCCGCCCATCAGGTCACCGGCGGCGTGGTGGCCCGGCGGCCGGCACAGGGCGAAGGCGCTGCACGCGCCGTTGGCGATCTCGGCCTGGGCACTGAGCGCCACCTGCGCGGCGCTGTAGGCGGCCTGCCAGGTGCCGGCGGTGATCGGCGCGCCGCCGTCGAAGCTGTAGTAGCCGAGCTGGCCGTGCAGGTCGTTGGGGGTGATCCGGCGCAGGGTGCGCGCCGGCCAGGTGAAGGGCAGCAGGTCGCCCTGGCCGCCCTGTTCCTGCCAGCGCGCCCAGGCACCCTGGAAGAAGTCCAGGTAGGCCTTGCTGTGGATGCGCTCGATGGGCGCCAGGCCGAAGTCCTTCGGCGCGCGGACGTCGCCGAGCTGGCGATTCTTCACGCGGGCCAGAATGTGATCGGCGCGCTGCGGCTTCTCGAAGCAGGGCATCAGCTGGCCGTCGATCAGCTCGCACTTGCCGTGGTGCAGGTGATGGTCGTCGCTGTAGTAGGTGAGCATGCGAGGCGGCTCCGGGCTTGTTGTTGTGCCTCAATTGTTCGCCCGCCGCGCCCCGGCGGAAAACGCTGGCAACGGCCAAAAGGGGATCGAAATGGCCAAACTGCGCTGGCCCTGCCGTCGTAGCCCGGATGCAATCCGGGAATGCCTGACACCCTGTCCCCGGATTGCGGCCAGGGTGCGCCATGCGCGCCGATTGGTTCCAGGTGGATGACGCTCTTCTCATCCACCTTCCTTCACATGGCCCTGGTGGATGGATAAAGCGCCATCCACCCTACGCGCGAAAGCGACTCGGCGGCACGCCGCTCCAGCGCTGGAAGGCATGACGAAAGCTGGCGGTCTCGCTGAAGCCGAGCGCCTCGGCGATGCGGTACACCGGCCAGTCCTGCTGGCCGAGCAGGGCCTTGGCGCGCTCGAAGCGCAGTTCGTCGAGCAGGCCCTGGTAGCTGGTGCCCAGCTCCTGCAGGTGGCGGCGCAGGGTGCGCGGCGAGCAGTGCAGCTGCTGCGCTAGCGCCTCCAGCCCCGGCGGCGCGGCCAGCTGCGCGGCAAGCGCCTGGCGCACCCGCTCCAGCCAGGCCTGACGGCTGGTGAATTCGGCGTTCTGCCGGCGGCAGCGCTCGACCACCTCGCAGTGGGTCACCGGGTCGGCCAGCGGCAGGCGCCGAGTCAGCAGTTCGGCGGGAAAGGCGAAGGCATTGCGCGCGGCGTCGAAGCCCAGCGGGCAGTCGAAGCTCAGCTCGTAGCGCGCCACATAGGCCGGGCGGGCATGGCGGAACTCGGCGCGGGCCAGCGGCAGCGGCCGGCCGAGCAGCTCGTCGCCGATCAGCTTGAGCGAGGCCAGGCACATCTCCACGTTGAACACCTCCAGTTCGGCGGCGTCGCGGTAGTCGCCGGCGCTGACCCAAGCCAGGCCGTCCGCCACCTGCAGTTGCAGGTCGAAGTAGGTGCCGAGCAGCGCCGGGTACTGCAGCAGCAGGCGCCAGGCGTCACCAAAGGTGGCAGCCGAGAGCGCGGCGTAACCGAGCAGGCCGTAGGACGACACATGCAGGCTGCGCCCCAGCTCCAGGCCGAGGTCGGCGCGCAGGGCCAGGGCATTGGCGCACACCTGCAGCTCCTGCACCCGGGTGATGCGCGCCTCGCCATTGCCCGGCTCGTCCGCGGCGATGCCGCTGCCTTCGAGCAGACGGGGGATCAGCTCGGGCTGCGCGGCGAAGCGTTGCAGGATCAGGGCGACCACGTGCAGGGTGGTCAGGTGGGCGTGCAGCATGGGGGCTTCCGTCTTCGCAGGTCAGCGAAAGAACGCAAGAAGCATGCCGCGGTACGGCGGGCCTTACCCGCCAAAGGCAATCAACGGTTGCGCAGAATCGCGTTGATGAAGTCGCCCTGGTTCGGCTCGTCCTTGCGCGTGGTGAACAGCAGCTGGCCGTTTTCCTCGCGCAGCTTCATCGCCTCGCCGAAGCGGCACTCGACGCCCTTGATACTGCGCGCCTCGGCCTTGTAAGGCGCGGCGCGCTCGCACAGGTAGGCGATTTGCCTGACCACCTCGCCGCAGAAGTGCGGCACGCTCAGGCTCATCAGCCGCTCGTCGTCGATGGCGTTCCAGTCCACCCGGGTCGCCAGCGGCGTGTCGCAGGCCTGCGAGGCCTCGCGGTCCATCTGCTGCAGGCGCTGGCTGTAGTCCTGCAGGCGCTTCTTGCGGTCGAAGGCGGCGAAGCGCGCCTGCAGTCCGGCCCTTTCCTGGCGCTGGTAGAGCGCCAGCAGCTCGTCGAGGTTCAGCGCCTGGGTCTGCGCCTGGTCGTAGCCCAGCTCGAAACCCGGGGTGTCCGGCAGGTTGAGCTGATAGCTCTCGCCGCCCCAGGCACGGCGGCGGTTGAGCAGGTTGTAGTCGCGGCCGTCGAGGCGGATGGCGAAGTCGCTCTGCTCGTGGCCCAGCTCGCGCACCTGGGTGAGGAACACCACCTCGTCGAGCGGATGATTGATGCCCCTGACCTGTACCAGGGCCTGCCGGCCGTCGGCGCTGGGGGCGAGGATCAGGCTGACGCCCTGGCCGGCGTCGAACGCCTGCGGATGCTTGGCCAGCTCCAGGGCGGCGACCTGCAGCGAGCACAGCGCCAGGGCGACGAACGAAACAGGCTGCTTCATGGCGATACGTCCTTGTACGGGTGAAGAGTACGCAGTATAGACCGCGGCGCCGCCGCGGTCGGCGCAGGCTAGAACTGCAGCACCACCCGCCCCTCGATCTGGCCGCCGCGCTTGCGCGCGAAGATGGCGTTGATATCGTCCAGCCTGTCAGCCTGCACCGTGGCCTTGACCAGGCCCTCTCCGGCGAAGTCCAGCGCCTCCTGCAGATCGGCCCGGGTGCCGACGATGGAGGCGGTGATGCCGATGGCCTTGAGCACCACGAGAAAGATCGGCGCGGGGAAGTCGCCCGGCGGGGCACGCCGGCATTGCTGCAGAGCAAGGTTCGGGTGGCTTTCCCCCGCTGCCACAGCTTGCATGACAAACGGTCATGGCCAGTGCCCGCCAGCCGCGGCTTTGCGTTATACTGCGCGGCCTTCGGCCGGCTGCACCCGGCCACCTGTCGCTCACAAGCCACGCCGGTTCTCCCGCGTGGCTTGTTGGTTTTTGACGCGCCGACCGGCGCCGATAGTTAACGCGCCGCAAGGCGCCGATATTTGCCGCGCCGCAAGGCGCCCGATAGAGAGGCACGACGATGAGCGCACTGGTTGGCGTGATCATGGGCTCCAAGTCCGATTGGTCCACCCTTAGCCACACCGCCGAGATGCTGGACAAGCTGGGCATCCCCTACGAGGTCAAGGTGGTCTCCGCCCACCGCACCCCGGACCTGCTGTTCCAGTACGCCGAACAGGCCGAGGAACGCGGCATCCAGGTGATCATCGCCGGTGCCGGTGGCGCCGCCCACCTGCCGGGCATGTGCGCGGCCAAGACCCACCTGCCGGTGCTCGGCGTGCCGGTGCAGTCGTCGATGCTCTCGGGCGTCGACTCGCTGCTGTCGATCGTGCAGATGCCGGCCGGCATCCCGGTCGCCACCCTGGCCATCGGCAAGGCCGGCGCGGTCAACGCCGCCCTGCTCGCCGCCAGCATCCTCGGCCACCAGCACCCGCAGTTCCACGCGGCGCTCAAGCAGTTCCGCGACGAGCAGACCGAGACCGTGCTGAGCAACCCGGACCCGCGCGAGGCCTGATGCGATGAAGATCGGAGTAATAGGCGGCGGCCAGCTGGGCCGCATGCTGGCCCTGGCCGGCACCCCGCTGGGGATGAACTTCGCCTTCCTCGACCCGGCGCCGGACGCCTGCGCCCAGGCCCTCGGCGAACATATCCGCGCCGACTACGGCGACCAGGATCATCTGCGCCAGCTGGCCGACGAGGTCGACCTGGTCACCTTCGAGTTCGAGAGCGTGCCGGCCGAGACCGTGGCCTTCCTCTCCCAGTTCGTGCCGGTCTACCCCTCGGCCGAGGCGCTGCGCATCGCCCGCGACCGCTGGTTCGAAAAATCCATGTTCAAGGACCTGGGCATCCCCACGCCGGACTTCGCCGATATCCAGTCGCAGGCCGACCTCGATGCCGCGGTGGCCGCCATCGGTCTGCCGGCGGTGCTCAAGACCCGCACCCTGGGCTACGACGGCAAGGGCCAGAAGGTCCTGCGCAAGCCGGAGGACGTGACGGGCGCCTTCGCCGAACTGGGCAGCGTGCCGTGCATCCTCGAGGGTTTCGTGCCCTTCACCGGCGAGGTGTCGCTGATCGCCGTGCGCGCCCGCGACGGCGAGACGCGCTTCTACCCGCTGGTGCACAACCGCCACGACAGCGGCATCCTCGCCCTCTCCGTGGCCAGCAGCGCGCATCCGCTGCAGGCGCTGGCCGAGGACTACGTCGGCCGCGTGCTGGAGAAACTCGACTACGTCGGCGTGCTGGCCTTCGAGTTCTTCGAGGTGGACGGCGGCCTCAAGGCCAACGAGATCGCCCCGCGCGTGCACAACTCCGGGCACTGGACCATCGAAGGCGCCGAGTGCAGCCAGTTCGAGAACCACCTGCGAGCCGTCGCCGGCCTGCCGCTGGGCTCCACCGCCAAGCTGGGCGAGAGCGCCATGCTCAACTTTATCGGCACGGTACCGGCGGTAAGCGACGTGGTGGCGATCAAGGACTGCCATCTGCACCACTACGGCAAGGCGTTCAAGGTCGGCCGCAAGGTTGGCCACGCCACCCTGCGCAGCGCCGACCGCGCCAGTCTCGATGCCGGCATCGCGGCCGTCGAAGCGCTGATCGCCAAGGGCTGAAACGACGATTGGCGACTAAGCTCTTGGACGACGGCCGTCGTCCAAGAGCCCCCTCCATGAAGCGCCTGCTCGCCCTGCTGCCCCTGCTGTTCGCCATGACCGGCGTCGCTGCACAGGAGGTGCTGCGCGTCGATTTCCGCGAACGCCCGCCGGAGATGCGCGCCGTCGACGGCCTGCCCAGCGGCCCGCTGATCAGCGTGCTGGAAACCGCCGCACAACGCCTCGGCGTGCGCCTGCACTGGCGCCAGGCGCCCTTCCTGCGCAGCCTCGACGACCTGCGCTCGGGGCGCGTCGACCTGGTGCCGCGGGTGCTGCTCACCGAGCAGCGCCGCGCCTATATCCACTACCTACCGAGCATTGGCAGCCAGCGCCTGAACGTGCGCTTTATCGTCCGCCCGGGACGCGAAGCCGAACTGGTGCGCTACGCCGACCTGTACCAGCAGAACCTGGGGGTCAAACGCGGCACCGCCTATTTCGAGCCGTTCGACAGCGACGACCGACTCGGTCGCGTCTACGCCAGCGACGACGCGCAGCTCGCGGCGATGTTCCGCGCCGGCCGCCTGGACGCCCTGGCCATTCTCGACCCGGCGGCCATCGAGGCGCAGTTCGCCGCGATGAAGTTCCGCGACTACAGCTACGCCCAGTACGCCCACGAACAGCTGCTCGGCAACCACTTCGGTGCCTCGCTCAAGCGCTACCACAGCGACCACCGCGCCCTCTACGAACGCCTGGGCGAGGAACTCCAGCGCATGCGCGAGCAGGGCGAAGTCAGCCTGATCTACCACCGTTACGGCGTACCGGCGCCGGACATGGCGAACTGACAGCGCCTCGCGCCTGTCTCATGCAACGTCTGCCGCACGCGCGGCGCCCCTCAAGGAGAAACGCCACATGGGTATCATCGGCACCATCTTCATCGGCCTGATCGTCGGCCTGATCGCCCGCTTCCTCAAGCCGGGCGACGACAGCATGGGCTGGATCATGACCATCCTGCTCGGCATCGGCGGCTCCATCGCCGCCACCTACGGCGGCCAGGCGCTGGGCATTTACCAGGCCGGCCAGGCGGCCGGTTTCGTCGGCGCGGTGATCGGCGCCGTCGTTCTGCTGATAATCTACGGCGCCATCAAGAAGGGCTAAGCGCTCCTCTGCAGGAGCCGGTTGGCCGGCGATGTTGCCGTCAACAATCGCCCGCTTGGCCGGCTCTGGCTTTTCCGCCGTCACGAGACTCCACCCACCATGCGCCACCTGCTGCTCGCCCTACTGCTGCTCACCGGCCTGGCCCACGCCGAACTGCCGGAAACCGACTGGCTCGACCTGATGCCTCCCGAGGACCGCCAGGCTCTCGAAGAAATGCCCGAACTCCAGCACCAGGGCCCGGAGGGCGACAGCACCTTCTACGCCCCGGGCGGCCTGCGCCAGCAGGAGCAGAACCTGCCGGCGGTGATGTACTCGAGCAAAACCGTGGCCGAGCTGGACGGCAAGGCCCTACGCCTGGGCGGCTACCCGGTGCCGCTGGAGAACGACGAGCAGGGCAACAGCACCCTGTTCTTCCTCGTGCCCTACCCCGGCGCCTGCATCCATGTCCCGCCACCGCCGCCCAACCAGCTGGTGCTGGTGCGCTACCCCAAGGGCATCCCGCTCGAGGACATCTATGCCCCGCTGTGGGTCAGCGGCACGCTGAAGGTGGAACAGGTCAGCAACGACCTGGCCGACGCGGCCTACGCCATGGACGCGGGCGAAGTACGCCTGGTGACCGACGAAGACCTCTACTGATCGCCCCGGAGCCCGCGCATGCGAGCCGTCGCAAACCGCGCAGTGGGCTCGCCTGACTGTCACGGACAGGGTGTCGGCATCCCATGCGGCTCGGCCTCCGTTGCGCGTCGTCGATTCGCCATGCAACCGCCATCACTCGGTCATCCTGCCGACATACGCCTGTCCCATCCTGCTCCCTCCAACCAGACAGGGAGCCTTCCATGCACAAGTCAGTTCTCGCCGCCGGCCTGCTCGCCTGCGGCCTGGCCCAAGCCGCCGCCTCGCCCAAAGCCATCCAGCTGACGCCGCTCGGCAGTTACACCAGCGGCCTGTTCGGCCAGTCGGCAGCGGAGATCGTCGCCCACGACCCGGCCAGCCAGCGGCTGTTCGTGGTCAACGCCGCCAGCGGCCTGATCGACGTGCTGGACATACGCGAGCCGAGCCGGCCCACATTACTGTTCAACCTCGACCTGTCTGCCCATGGCGGGGCGGTGAACAGCGTCGCGGTGCGCGGCGGGCTGATCGCCGCAGCGGTGGAGAATCGGGTGAAGACCGAGCCCGGTCGCGCCGTGTTCCTCAATCGCGACGGCCAGGTACTGGCCTCGGTGCAGGTCGGTGCCCTGCCGGACATGCTCGTCTTCACTCCGGACGGCAAACACCTGCTGGTAGCCAACGAGGGCGAACCGAGCGACGACTACATGACCGATCCGGAAGGCTCGGTGAGCATCGTCGAGCTGCCGAAGGACATCGCCAAACTGACCCAGGCCCAGGTCCGTACCGCCGACTTCCGCGCCTTCTCCCGCGCCGACCTGACCCCTTCGGTGCGCATCTTCGGCCCCAATGCCAGCGTCGCCCGGGACCTGGAGCCGGAGTACATCAGCGTCGCCCACGACTCCAGAACCGCCTGGGTGACCCTGCAGGAAAACAACGCGGTGGCCGTGCTGGATATCAAGCGCGGTCAGTTCAAGGCCATCCACGGGCTCGGCCTGAAAGATCACAGTCTGACCGGTAACGAGCTGGACGCCAGCGACCGCGACAACCAGATCAATATCCGCACCTGGCCGGTGCTGGGCATGTACCAGCCCGACGCCATCGCCAGCTACCAGTACCGCGGGCGCACCTACCTGGTCACCGCCAACGAGGGCGACGCGCGCGACTACCCCGGATTCAGCGAAGAGGTGCGCCTGGGCAGTGCCAACTACCCGCTCAGCCCGCTGCGCTTCCCGGATGCCGCCAGCCTCAAGCAGAACGCCAACCTTGGCCGCCTGACCGTCTCCAGCGCCAGCGGCTACAACCCGGACAGCGGCCACTACGAAGCCATCAACGCCTTCGGTGGACGTTCCTTCTCGATCTGGAGCGAAGACCTCACCCAGGTCTACGACAGCGGCGCCGACTTCGAGCGCATCACCGCCGCGGCCAATCCGCAGTTCTTCAACTCCGACCACGCCAGCAACAGCTTCGACAACCGCAGCGACAACAAGGGCCCGGAGCCGGAGGGCGTGACCCTGGCCAAGCTGTGGGGCAAGACCTACGCCTTCATCGGCCTGGAGCGCATCGGTGGAGTGATGGTCTACGACATCAGCCAGCCGCAGGCGCCGCAGTTCGTGCAGTACTTCAACAATCGCGACTTCGCCACCACCCCGGGCAGCGCCGAGGCGGGCGACCTGGGTCCCGAGGGGCTGATGGTGATCGAAGCCGAACACAGCCCGATCGGCGTGCCGCTGCTGGTGGTAGGCAACGAAGTCAGCGGCACCACCAGTTTGTTCCGTATCGATCGCCAGCATCGCTGAACGGGGCCGGCGGCAGAGAAAAGGCCGGCGGACGCGTCTGGCCTTTTAGATTCACGGAGGCCCATTTGCCCTCTACTGACGCCAGACCGGCTAATGGGTCCCTTTTTTCTCCAGGCAGTCTTCCTCGCCGACATCAGCCGCATGCCCAGCGTCATCATCCCCCTTGTCGCCCTGCCGAAGATGCGCGACTACGACTACCGCATCCTCCTCGACCGCGACACGTGCATCGCCCCGCGCTACCCGGCTGGCGAGGGCGAAGTGCTGCGGTTGCAGTTGGAAGATGGGCGGTTGGTGGCGCAGCGGGCGTTCAAGGAGGCGGGTGCGCTGGAGCGGCCCTGACCGCTGCGCGCTATTTTCTCTCCAGCACGCGCGGCGGGATCCTCGCCTGCTTCTGGGCGGCGAGCATTTTCTCGTAGTACTGGTTGTAGGCTTCCCGAGCCTGCTCCCGCTCGTCCAGCGCCCAGTAGGCATCCGCCAGGTTGAGGTAGGCAACGCCCCTGTCCGGGTGTTTCCGGGTGATGTGTTTCAGCAGTTCGACCGCCTCCGGGTAATGACCGGCCTGCTCTAACAAGAAGCCGAGGTCGTTCGACCAGCCGACCCTTTGCGGGAAGTAGTATTTCTCGACGATATAGCTTCTGGGGTCGCAGGCGCCGTCCTCCTCGCCGGCGAGAAAGTAGCCGACGAGAGTCTTCAGTTCTTGCTCGTTACCGGCCTTGTAGGCCTTCAGAGCCGTGTCGAAGTTGCTGGCGACCGTCTCCGGCATCAGCTTCTCCGCCGTGGCAGCCGATAATGTCTGATGCGCCAGGCGCAACGCCCCCAATGCGCCGAAGGCGCGGGCGCCATCGAAGTCGGCGACCGACGTGACGCCAACGGCCTTGCTGTCGATCGCATAGCTGCTCAATAGCGACTGGTCACACTGAGTGTCGTTCTCGTTGAGCAGTATCTGGGTCAGGTCGAAAGATTTCGCGGTGCCGTCATATCTGAACTTCAGGTTGAAGTTGTAGGCGCCATTACCCTCTTCCCGGGTGGTCAGCAGCAGGTAATCCCCGGCCTTGTTCACGGGTGAGAGTAGGGTATGGCGTTCACCTTGCAGATCGATCACCGTCGACTTGCCCTGGCGCTCAGCGAGCAACTCCGCCATGTAGCCGTCGTAGCTGTGGGGCGAATACTCGTTCTCGATGCGTGGCAGAGCGCTTTCCGTGTCGAGCACCACTGCGCCTGAGTGATCGATGATCAGTAGGCGCTGCGCACCGGCGTCGTTACCGTCTGCAATGCGCAGCTCCTGCAGCACGGACAGGCCTTCGGGGCGTATCGCTTCGGCGTGGGCGATGACACTGGCCAGCATCAGGAGGGAGGTGAGCGCCAAATATCGCCTGTCACGTTTATTTCCGTGCAATCTTGGCATCTGTACCCTTGGAATTTTATTCACAGCTCATGTGTCGAGTAATAAAAGGTGTAACTACCCTATCCATGAATGCTAGGGAAGTTCTGAAAAAGCCATTTATCGTCACTCCCGCGAAGGCGGGAGCCCAGGGACTACGCAGGTTCTGGATTCCCGCCTACGCGGGAATGACGGTTATTTCAGAGTTCCCTAGTGGCGCTCATATGTCAGGCGCGATGTGCTTCAAATAATCCGCCCTATCATTACTCATCCTTGATAGGCAGTTGTTAATCGTTACCTGATACGCTTCTGCAGTTTCTTCTATTTCAAAAGCCTCAAGTTTGCAATCGGCATCTCGTAATTTGATCCACTCTCGCTGCGCGCCCCTCAGCAGAGAAATATATTGATCCGCCAACAAGGGCGCTTGCTTGTACTGGTGCCTGATTCGATCAAGAGCTGCCTTGTAGGCTGAATTCAGAAGTTTATCCGATATGTCTTTTCTATATTCTGCACACTGTGCGATCTGCTGAGAGGCTTCAACTCTTTCACATGGATCTTCAACGGTGTTGCCGAGTGCTGGAAATGTACAAAAAAGCAAGAAAAATGGATATATTTTTCTCATACTAAGAGCTCTAGTTATTCCTGAGATAGCGGGCTCTATTTCTTCCCGGTTCGTATTGGCTAATAGCAGGTGTGTTTTCTATATAGCGAATCAATTCTTCCTTGTTATTTTTCATCCCTGCCTTCATCGGATTTGGCCCCTTAGTGAAGCCTTGATAAACAAAATCTACCAGCACATCCCTGACGACTTGGTCAAGAGCGCTCCATTCGACTCTATTCGACTCGCTCGAAGTCCAGTAATTGTAGTTTTTAATAGCGCGCTCTACATAGTCCGGATAAATTGTATTGAAGAGAATAATTTCCTGCTCTACAGTTATTTCCCCAATTCTTGCCTTATTCTCTCTTACAAATTGCTGAGCAGCCGCGCCTTTCTTCCCGAAAGCCTGAGAAATCTTCGTTGCCTGATCATGCTCGATGCCGGCATTTTTCATATGGTTGTAGATTTCTGACTCGGTTCTGGAACCCATATCATAACCGCGCCCCAGAGTTACCCCTGACAGATCGTTTCCTGGCCAGTGAATGACACGACTGAAGTACGGAGAAGTGGGAATATTATTCCCTTCAGCGTCAAATGTTATTTGCCCTTCTTTAATCGTGGGGACAGCCTTATCGGCTGTACTGAACGCACCGATAAGAGCGAGCGGTTGCAAGTGCCACGCTTTTCCGTCCGTGCTAATACCATATTTCCCAGCCACATCGCTCCACCAGCTCAGGGCCTGGATGCGCTTCTTCTCTTCGACCCAGTCCTGGTTGGGGTCATCGGCTGCGTGGCCCATCAGATCGTCGAGTTCGTCCCAGCGCGCAGCATCCCAGAACCACTCGCTGTCGTGCCGTGTGACGAGCTGCGAGATGGATTGGGCATGCCAGGGCTTTTCCAGTGCTGCCTTGACTTCTTCGGAGGTCATCTTGCCGTCGCGGTTGGTGTCGATGATGTCGTAAAGACGGCTGCGCACCGGGCCTTTGTCGGACTGGTCGATGGCGCCCTGGTAGCTTGCCTGTTCATCCTCGGAGAGGTGGCGAGCCGCATTGAGGTAGTAGGCCAGCCCCGAGCGGGGGGGATCGGCATCTTCGAGAAAATCGAAGCCTTCCCATTCCCACGGGCTATGGCGGGTGGTGATCAGTTCCTGCTCCGCCAGCCAGCCGTTAATCGGCTTGCCGTCCTTGTCGGCCAGCAGATCGTCGAGTCGCCACCAGTGGACTTCGGGCGTGCAGCCGGTTGCTGTATTGCTGGCCGGAACTTTGATCCTGCCCTCGGCTGGGATCGCATTCAGCAGGCTCTGCGGCAGGATCAGGTCGACGCCGATCTCAGTACCTTCATCGCTCAGTTTCGGCGGATTATCGCTTTTGATGTCATCGCGGTGGGCAATCAGCTTGCTGGCTCCGGCGTGGATCTTGAGCAGGGTCCTTTCCTCGTCCGGCAGGCTCTGCGCCCAGCTGCGGCTTTGGCTGACGAACGCAGGCACGTCCTCGCAACTGAAGACTTCCAGATGCAGCAGTTCCTGAGGCGAACCGTCGCTCTGATTCTGGTACTTACCGACATGGCCGATCAGGTCGCCGGCCTTGATCGGCACGGGCGGATCAAGGAGTACCACCGAGCCCGTGGCCTTGGGCTGCGATTGAGACGTCAGGAAGGAAGACGCGACATAGCCCGGCAGGCTGCCGTCCTCCTTTGGCGTTAGGGCGGGCAGGTCATTGCCACTGATCACCTGTTCGAGCTTGAGGAAGGCGCCCCCGCCCGAGGCGCGAATCTGAGCGCCCTTGCTGAGCTTGCCGAGGATCGAGGCATTGCTGCGGGCTTCGGCCCTGACATTGAGTTCGCCGCTGCGAGTGTTGACCGTATAGATACCGGCACCCCAGAAGGTCGGTCGCGCCAGCTTCTCGTCCTGGCGGTAGTCCTTCCAGCACTTGAGGTGCATGTACAGGCTGTAGAGGGTCAGCTTCGGCGGCTTGGGTTTCGACTCGTCAGTGGTTGCCGGGGCCTTGGGCTGCAGCGTATGCCTGACCAGGACGAAGCCGGTGGAAAACGGCGCCCTGATCTGCAGTGGTGGCCGGCCGGCGTAGGTGCTGACGGGGTACTCGTCATCGATGCGATAAGCGACCACTTCACCATGGGTGATGCAGCTGACGCGGCTCTGATCGAAGGCTTCGGATGTACCTTTGTCCAGATGGATGCCGCCATGCCACAGGCCATTTCCACCGATGGGGTAAAACCCGGCCCTAGCCTTGCTTAATGCGGTCAGATGTTGCAGCGCATTGCCTGCAAACGCCGTGCATGGGTAGCACCAGTCGCCCTTGACTGCGCTTTCACCGCCACCGGCAATGTCCGGATTTTCCTCGTCCGGGTTGAGAGTGCCGCTGACCATATCGGCGATATAGCGCTTGAAATCGGCTTCCTCAAGCTCGGCATGGACATGGATGGCGCCTACCTGGTCCCCCGATCTATCCGTTGTGGCTTGAATGCCTATGTGCTGGCCATAAGTGATGGCATCGCCATCGTTGACCTTAAACGTAGGATGAAGGTGCAGAATTTGCCCGAGCAACTGGCCGTTGCTGGGCGCATCGTAGATCTTCAATGTGCCGAAGGAGCGGCTGGTCTTGGCATAGCCGGACAGCGGACTGGGAACCGGGACAGATCGGTTACTGCCATCAACCAGCAATACGAAATCCTTCTTGATAAGTGTGCGCCCACCGATATAACGCACCTCTTCAAGCTTTCCGTTGATGACCTCATAGTCTCGGTTGGCTTCGCGCTCTTTGGAGGGATGGTGCTTAGCGAGGTCTTCGTAGCGGTTCACGTCCTCGATGCGGTTTCCAACACTTTCAACGATTTTGTAGCGACGCCTTGTCATGTCTTGTCCTGGGTTTTAATCGTGTTGAACGGTTAGAGGCCGCAGGCCGCTCCGAAGGTCTTGTATGTCTCTGTCTTGCCGCCCAAGTCGAAGGTGAGGTCGACGTGCCGGTCATCCGACTCGTTGTATTCCGAGTGATTGAACTGCCTGACGGTCGTGAGCGTGGCGCTCATGTCGGCATGGGCGTAAGCCGCGCCAGTCTCGGAGATCTCGGTCTGTTGCAGTTCCTGGACGGTGCCGGCGATCTTGACGAACAGCACCTCGTCGATCTCAACGGCGATCGGCTGGGCGTCGGGCAGCGCCCCGTAATGCTCATCGGCCGGTACCAGCGCGCAACGGTAGTTCTCGATTCCGCCCCCTTCCTGGTATTGGGTGACGGCTTCTTGGTAGGTGATGGGTTCGAGTTCGAGAGCGGCGCAACCCGCCAGATACCCGCACGACAGGATGCATAGCAGTACCTGGCGGGCGGTGTGTTGTAAGGGGTGTTTCTTCATCCTGGTATTCATCGTTTGGTTCAGCCCGAAAAATTCATGGTTCTCTTCACTTTCTTGCTGGGGTTGAGCAGATTGGCGAATGCCTGCTCCAACAAACTCCCCGCCTTGTCGCTATCGGCCATACCCGGCAGCACCGGTGGCTTGATCTTGAGTCCCGAGCCCTTGCCCGGCGAGCCACCGGCGTTGATCCTGGCCAGCGGGCCGGAGATGGTGATGCCGCCGGGGTCGAGTTTGATAAAGCTGCCGCCGGCCTTGATGGTCAGTTCGATGCCGGCTTCGATGACCATTTTCTGCCCGGCCTTCAGATGTATCTCGCGGCCGGCCTTGGTCAGTTGTGCGGTGCCCAGCTTGATGTGCTGGTCGGTGGCCACCGTCAGGTGATCCTGGGGTTTGACTTCGACCTTGCGGTCGGCGGTGACGGTGAGGTGTTCCTCGGCCAGCAGCTCGGTGTAGCTGTTGGCCTCGACCGTGTCGTGGCGTTCGTTGCCGACGCGGATCTTCTGGTCGTGCTCGATGTTCTCGTCCCAGTCACGCTGGGCGTGGATGTATATCTGCTCGGCGCCCTTGCGGTCTTCGATGCGCAGTTCGTTGTAGCCGCCACCGCCGGGGCTGCTAAGGGTCTTGAACACGCTGCGGGTTTTGTTTGCCGGCAGGTCGTAGGGCACCACATGTTCGGCGTGATAGAGGCAACCGGTGACCAGCGGCTGGTCGGGGTCGCCTTCGAGGAAGGTGACCAGCACTTCCATGCCGATGCGCGGGATGGTGATGGCGCCGTAGCGATCACCGGCCCAGCTGGAGCTGACGCGCAGCCAGCAGCTGGTTTTCTCATCCGCCTGGCCTTCGCGATCCCAGAAGAACTGCACCTTCACTCGACCATATTCGTCGCAGTGGATTTCTTCGCCAGCCGGGCCGGTGACCACGGCGCTCTGGCTGCCGAGGATGCGCGGTTTGGGGTGGGCCAACTGGGGGCGGTAGGGCACGTCCCAGGGGGTGGCGAGGAAGCGGTTGCGGTAGCCTTGGGTGAAGTCGGCGTCGCCCTTTTTCCCCTCTCCCCGAAGGGGCGAGGGGGCTGATCTGCGTCGTGTCAGATCGCTCGTCATCGACTCTTCCAGCACCTGCGGCTGTTTACCTTCGTGCAGCACTTCGGTGAGCAGCCAGAGGTCGTTCCATTCGCGGTGCGGGTGTTCGGAGATTTCCAGCAGATGCCCGGTGACCAGCCGCGGCTGGTCGCTCTGGCCCTGCAGTTGCTGGTAGTCGGCGCGGTGGCGTTCCAGGGCGCGCTTGGCCAGGTGCTTGCCGCGCGTGCGGTCGGTGTAGCGGCCGGGGTAGTCGTAGTCTTCCAGATCGGGCAGGCCGTCGTTCTCGCCGGCCTGCTCGCCCTGGTAGGTCGCCTCCAGCAGCAGGCGCGGCTGCTCGAAGTCGTAGTCGCGGCGGGTGGTGCTGCGGGTGCGGGTTTCCAGGCGCAGGGCCAGGCGCTTGATCACCGGATCGTCGGCGGTCATGCCGCTGTCCTGGATATAGGGCGTGGGCTGGCCGAGCTTGGCGAAGGCGGTCTGGTCGTCGCCGAAGGTCAGCACGTGGCCGCTTGCGCTGTGCCGGAAGTGGTAGTGGATGCCTTCCTCCTCGCACAGACGCTGGACGAAGTGCAGGTCGCTCTCGTCGTACTGCACGCAGTACTCGCGCTGCGGGTAGACGGTGGGGCCGAGCTGGAACTGGTAGCGGCCCTCCACGATGCCGTGTTCTTCCAGCACCTGGGCGACGATCTGCGGCACCGTCAGGTGATGGAAGATGCGCTGATTGGTGCGGTGCGCCAGGTAGGCGAGCTGCGGCACGATGGCCAGGCGATAGCGGGTCAGGCGTTTGCCGGACTCGCCCTGCTCGACCCGGTGGATCAGGCCGTGGATGCCGTCGCCATTGGGGCTGAAGGCAAGGAAGGCGCGCTGATACAGCAGACTGGTCAGATCGAGATCCGGCCGTTCACTGATCAGCTCGACGTCGAAGCGATAGGGCTGGCTGATGGCCTCGCGGCCGCTGAATTCGAGCACCTGCAGATCGTGCTCGACGCCTTCGATGGTCAGGCTGAAATGGGTTTCATTGGCCGGGTTGAACATGTGCGTATCCTTTCGATTGAGTCCTTATGCCTTGCCCAGCCAGCGGCGCAAACGCGAGGCCGGTGGTCGGCGAAACGCCTCGAGCAGCTCGCTGCAGCCGACCTGCCGCTGGCTTTCGTCGAAGGCCAGCGCGGTGCGCAGGGCCTGCCAGCAGTGCAGCGGCACCTGCGCCGGGCGTTGCAACTGCCTGTCCAGCTCCATGCTCTTGGCCTGCTTGGCGCTGAGGCGGCGGAACGGGTGTTGCCCGCTGGCCAGCTCGACCAGCACGCAGGCCAGCGCATAGACATCGGCAGCCGCCGACAGCGGTGCGCCTTCGAGCAGTTCCAGTGCGGCGTAGCGAGGTGTCCAGGCGGCGATGCGGCTGCGGCACAGGCGCGGCAGACCGGGCAGCAGGCCCTCCACCGGCTGGCCGAGACCATAGTCGAACAGGCGCAGGCCGTCTTCGGCCAGCATCACATTGCTCGGCTTGAGATCGCCATGCAGTACGCCCAGCTGGTGCGAATAGCACAGGGCTTCGAGCAGCGGAATGGCGATGCCGCGCAGCTCGTCCCAGGGCAGGCCCTCGGGGCGTTCGCAGAGCAGCTGATCGAGGGTCAGGCCGCGCAGCAGTTCCAGGGTGATGAAGGCGCGCTGGCTGGGAATGTCCACCTCGAAACCGAACAGGCGCACCACGTTGGGGTGGCTGAGCCGCGCGGTGAGGGCGAACTCGCTGTAGAGCAGGGCGTTGGCGTCCGGGTATTCGGCGAAGTCGTCGCTCAGGGTCTTCAGCGCGACATAGGGCTCGGGGTCGCCGAACTGTTCGCGCAGCAGATCGCGCGCGCGGTATACCGCGCCCATGCCGCCGACACCGAGCAGACGCTCGATCCGGTAGCGGCCGCCGAGCACCTCCGGCAGCTCGCCGGGGGCCTGACGCGGCGTTTCGCGCACAGGCTCCTTGGCGGCGGTGGCGGCCAGGGCGAAGTAGGTGAGGTCGCTGGCTTCGGCGGCTTCGATCATTGGCGGATCACCACGGCACTGAGGTTGTCACGGGCCGGACCGTCGAGCACGCGCTGGAACAGGCGCTCCACGGCCAGATGCGGCGAAGGCAGGTTGAGGCAGGCGCCCAGCTCGTCGGCGGAAACGCCCTGGTAGAGGCCGTCGCTGCACAGCAGGAAGACGTCGCCGGGCAACACGTCGAGCTCGAGGATGTCCAGCTGCAGGGTCTCGCTGGCGCCGATGGCGCGGGTCAGGGCATGCGCCGCCGGATGGCGCGCGGCCTCATGCGGCGTCAGGCCCTGTTCGTCGATCAGTTGCTGCACCAGCGAATGGTCGCGGCTGAGCTGATACAGACGCGCGCCGCGCCACAGGTAGCAGCGGCTGTCGCCGGCCCAGACGCAGGCGGCACGGTCGCCGTCGAGCAGCAGGGCGACCACGGTGCTGCCGATCACCGTGTCCGGGCGCTCGGCGGTTACCGTCAGCTCCTGACCGAGGCGATGATTGAGCCGGTGCAGCGCCTGACGCAGCGCCACCAGACGCTGCTCCAGGCTGCCCTGCGCCAGCTCGGCCAGTTGCTCGACGACCAGGCGGCTGGCCAGGGCGCCGTTCTGGTGCCCGCCCATGCCGTCGGCCACCACCCACAGGCCCTGCTCGGGCAGGGCCAGGAAGGCGTCCTCGTTGCGCGCGCGCACCTTGCCGGTGTCGGTGCGCGCCGCGCTGCGCCAGGCGTTGGCAACTGCCGGCATCAGAGCGTCGCCGGCAGCTTGAAGCTGCGCAGCAGGCCGATGTCGAACGGGTTCGGCGAGCGCTGGCTGTGCAGCAGGTAGTTGGCGTGCAGGCCGCCGAGGTTGGCCTTGAGGATCAGCACGTCACGACCGCTGTGGTAGTCCACGTCCATCAGGTCGAGCAGGCGGAACAGCGACCAGGGGCCGGTGTTCTTCTCGATGCCGACGCGGCGACCGCCGAGTTCCTCGACCACCAGGCTGGTGCGGTCTTCCTCGCTCGCCGCCGGCCAGCGGAAGGCGGTGGCGACGATCGGACCGTGACGGTATTCCAGCTGCTGCTTGCCGAAGCGGAAGTCGGCGCGGCTTAGGCTGGAGTCCAGCGAGTAGGGCTCGAGCTTGAACAGCACCTGCGGCTCGGCCGGGTTCTCGGCGAAGAAGCTGCGGCGGATCACCTGGGCGCGGCTCATCTGCAGGAGGAACTCGCGCGACAGCGGCAGGCCGCGGCCATCGACGCGGCGCAGGCGATACTCGTCGGCGCTGCCGCTGACGAAGGGGCGCAGGTACTGGTCGAAGAAGCGCTCGGCGATGCCCTGGGCCTTGAAGAACTCGCGGAAATCCGCCACTGCCACGTCGCTCTCGCTGTGCGCGCTGAACGGATAGCGCTGCTTCAGCGAGTTGTCGTAGGCGGCGTACAGCTCGCTCTGGTAGCGCTGATTGAGGAAGTGGTAGGCGTCGCCCAGCACCAGCGTCCAGCTGTCCTCGGCCAGCAGCGCCAGCCAGTTGCCCACCGGTTGCGGCAGGCGCGCGGCGGCGCTGCGCACCTGGTTGATCGCGTCACGCTTGCCGGCCATGCGCGCCTTGGCCATCTCGAACGCAGCCTGGTCGCTGGCACCGGCATTGGCCAGGCTGGCCAGCTGGCGTTGCAGCTCGTCCAGCGCCTGCAGGCTGGCGGCCAGTTCGACACCGGCGCCGCCGTTGTCGTCGAGCAGCTTGTGCAGCACTTCGAAGCGGCGCTCCAGGGTCTTGCGCGCGGTGTCCGGGGTGTTCTTGGCCAGGGCCTGCTGCGCCTGTTCGGCGGCGGCACTGGCCAGCTTGGCGGCCTTGCCCAGCTTGCCCTTGGCGCCCTCCAGCGCTTCGGCGGCGGCACCAGCGTCGTCGGCGGCCTCGGCCAGGCCCTTGAAGCGGGTGTTGTCGCGCACTTCCACCAGCAGCTGCAGCAGCGGCGAGTTAGCCGCGGTCAGGCCGCCGAGCAGGGCGGCGCCACGGCCGGCACTGCCGATCGGCTCCAGGCTGAGCTGGGCGATGGCCTCGCCCCAGTAGTTGCCGTAATCGCGGAAGTACAGCTGCTCCAGCTCCACCATCAGGCGGCCGAGGTCGCCGGCGCTGAGGCTCTCGCCCTCGCCCAGCACCCAGTTGTCGCGCAGGATCTCGCGCACCAGGTTGCCGCCCTGGGCGGTGAAGGTCTTGCTGTAGCCGGCCTGGGTGTAGAAGCCGGGGATGGCGTAGTCGCTGCCATTGATCAGCCCGGCCTGCGGCCCGAGCTTCTGGCTCAGGCGGTAGTCCGGCAGGCTGCGCGCCTGTTCGCGCAGCATGCGATAGACCACGCCCGCCAGCGACTCGCTGCGCAGCACCTGGCGCGCCTGAGCGACCAGCTGGGCGTTGAGCGCATAGGGCGCGAAGGACTCGTCGAGCAGACGGGCGAAATGGGTGTTGAGACCATGCTGCGCCGGGCTGTTGCCGGCGTAGCGCAGCGACCAGTCGGCGGCTACCCATTCCTTGAGGAAGGCGGCGTCGCGGCGCTCTTCCAGGTTGAGCATCAGGTAAGCGCGCAGGCTGCCGAGCAGGCGCTCGCGGTCGCCGAGGTTGGCGCGGATCTGCGCCTCCAGCTGGCGGGCCACACGCGGGAGCAGCAGGGTTTCCAGCTCGGCGCGGTAGGTCGAATAGACGGCCGGATTGACCGCCTCACCCTGGAACAGGCCGGTGCGCTGCAGGTAGGACACTTCGCCCTTGGGCGGGAACACCAGGGTGGCGGCGTAGCTGCTGTCCAGCGCCTTGAGGGTCTGCAGGGCGTCGTCCTGCGGGTTGATCGCCTGGTGCTCGCGGGTGAGCTTCTGGGCGATCTCGCGCAGTTCTTCCAGGCGCCCGTGGTTGGCCGAGAAGCCGCTGGCCCAGAGCACGCCGGATAGCGCCAGCACGGCGAACGCGGTGGCATACATGGCGCGCTGGCCCCAGTCGATGCGGCGCACTTCCTTCTGGTCCAGACCGGCCAGCTCCGCCTCGGGGAAGATCACCCGGCTGAGCAGGTGGTTGATGAAGCGTGCACGGCCGGAGCGGAAGGTCGGCAGCGCGCTGCCGGCCAGGCCGAGGTTGCGGCCGATGCCGGCGGTGAGCGGGTCGAGCTGTTCGTTGAGCTGCGGTGCGCTGGTCAGGTAGAAGCCGCGCAGCTTGCTGGCGCGCTGGTAGCGGTTGCCGGCGAAGGCCAGTTCGATGAACAGGCACAGGCGCTCGCCGATCTGGCCGAGCTGGTGCGGGAAGTCGAGGATGCGACCACGGCGCTGGGTGTCGCGCTCCTGGTGCATGCGCAGGATCACCTGGCTGTTGAGGCGGCGCAGCAGTTCCTCGAACTCCTGGCGCACCACGGTCACGTCGCTGGCGTTCTGCTCCTTGCGGAAGCTGGCGCCGAGCACCTGCTCGCTCTCCTCGCGCGACAGCTGGTCGAAGAACTCGTCGAAGCCCAGCACCTTGTCGGCCTTGCTCAGCACCAGGTAGACCGGCACGTCGGCGCCCAGGCGCTGATGGATCTCGTGCAGGCGCTGGCGGGTCTGGCGGGCCAGGGTCTCCAGCTCCACTTCGCTGCCGCCCTGCAACTGCTCGACCGGAATGCTCACCAGCACGCCGTTGAGCGGGCGCGCGCGGCGCTGGCGCAGCAGGCCGAGCAGGGTGCCCCAGGCGCGGCCGTCGACTTGCGCGTCGGGCTGGGTCAGGTAGCGCCCGGCGGTGTCGATCAGCACGGCGTGATCGGCGAAGTACCAGTCGGCATAACGGGTGCCGGAGACGTCCTTGGTCAGGCGCTGGCTGTCGCCGCGGTTGAGCGGGAAGTCCAGGCCGGAGAAGTCCAGCAGGCTGGTCTTGCCGCTGCCCTGCGGGCCGAGCAGCAGGTACCAGGGCAGGTCGTTGCGCCACTTCTCGCTGCGCCCGCGGTACAGGCTGGAGCGCTTGAGGGTGCGCAGCGCGTCCTTGAAGCGGTGGCGCAGCTCATTCTGCTCCTCGCCGATCTGCTCCTCGCGGCGCAGGCGCTCCTGCGCCTCTGCGTCGTTCTCCTCGGCCTTCTTGCGTGCGGTGGCGCGCCAGCTGGCGAACACCATGGCCAGCCCCCAGAGCAGGAACAGCAGGCTGATGGTCAGCAGGCGGCTGGTGGCCGACTCCCAGAACTTATGGTCGTCGACCGCCAGCAGCGGGCCGACGAACCACACCAGCAGGGCGAGGACCAGCACCAGCAGCAGGCTCCAGACCCAGGTCTTGCGGAAAAAGGCGCCCAATTTGGCGAAGAAGCTCTTCATTTCACGTCATCCATGCTGACACCCGAGGCCGGGTCGAGTTGCTGATACGGCTTGAGAACGGTGTCGCGCTGCTCGCCCAATACCCAGGCGAAGCCGCCATACATCATCACCAGGCACATCAGGGTGAACAGCGCCACCAGCCACCACGGCACGATGCGCACCAGGCGTCGGCGGGTGTCCTTGAGGCCCTGCCAGTGCGGCGAGACTTCACGCGGCACATCGCCGCGCAACTGGCGGATCTGTCGGTAGAGGCTGTCGCGCACCGCTTCCAGTTCGAGCATGCCGCGCTGCAGCACGCGGTACTTGCCCTCGAAACCGAGCGACAGGCACAGGTACATCAGCTCCAGCATCGGCAGGTGCTTGACCGGGTTGCGCGACAGGCGTTCGAGCAGTTGGAAGAACTTCTCGCCGCCGAAGGTCTCGTTGTGGAAGGACGACAGCAGGCTCATCTGCGACCACTGGCTCTCGTTGCCCCAGGGCGTGGTCACCACGGCCTCGTCGACCACGGTGCACAGCACGTAACGCGCGGCCATCACCTGGCTGCTTTCCGCGCCGTCGTGCAGGGCGCGGTGTTCGAACAGCTTGATCTCGCGGGTCAGGCGCTGGTTGAGGGCGTCCAGGTCCTCGCTTTCGAAGCTGTGCTTGAGCCGCACTACCTCCGAGAGCAGCACGGAGGCCGCCGCCACCAGCGGGTTGAGGCTGATGTTGAAGCTCTCCGCCGGACGCAGGCGCGCGGCGAAGATCATGCGTTCTTCCAGCTGCTCGAATTTCGGCGGCGCGCTGAAATCGGTCAGCGGGCTTTCGGCGCGGGCTTCGCCCTTGCGGTTGAGGATGACCGTCTTGTCATCCTGGCCGTATTCCATTTCCTTGATGGTCATCGTCAGTTCCTGATCGCCCAGAATTTCAGCTCAAGCCCGGAGAACTCGCCGGACACGTGGAAGGCGAAGCCGCCGGAGCGTTCCAGCTGCGCCAGTTCCTCGGAGCTGAGCTCCAAGGCGAAGTAGGTCTTGCCCGAATGGAAGGGAATCTGCCGTGGTGCCACCGGCAGCGGTTTGACCTTGATCCCCGGCAGGTGCAGGTTGACCAGCTGGCGGATGCGCTCCACCGGGCCGACCTTGAGGTGTGCCGGCAGGCGCTGGCGCAGCTCCTCGGAGTCGCACTGGGCGCTGGCGGCGAGCACGAAGCTGGAGGTGCCGAGCAGCTTGTGGTCGTGCAGCGGCGACACCTGAATGCCGTACTGGCGCTGCTGCAGGAGCATCTCGATGGCGTGCTGTTCGAGCACCATCGACAACACCTGGCGGATGGCGTCCATCAGCTTGCGGAAACTCAAGCCCTGGTCGCTGTGCAGATAGCGGCCTTCCAGACGCGGACGTTTGGTCTCGCTGGAGAAGGTGGCCAGCTCGCCGAGCAGGCCGACCAGTTCGCGGTAGATCTGCTCCGGGTGCACCTGTTCGACGCCCAGGTGGTGGCGCAGGATCGGTTCGTAGCGGTTGATCAGCTGCAGCATCATGAAGTCGCCAACCTCGGCGCCACCCACCTTGCCGGTGGCGCGGATACGCTCGGCGAGGATGTCGCCACGGTGGGCGAGCATGCTGATCACTTCCTTGAGGCAGCTCAGCAGGTAGCCGGAAGCCTGGAAGTTGACGTAGGTCGGGCTGAACTCGGGGTCGAGGCTGATCACCCCGTCCGGCGTGGTGTCGAGCACCTCGCACAGCTTGAGCTTCACATAGGCCTGGTCGCTCTGCTGCTCGCCGAGCAGCAGGCGAAAATCCGGGCGACCGGTGCTGACCTGACTGTGGCTGCTGTCGCCGGCGTTGCAGTCGGCGACTTCCTCGTCGAAGGCGACGTAGCGCGCCAGCACGTCCTTCTGCTCCGGGCGGCGGCTCTCGATATGGTTGCCGGTGACCAGCGGCAGGGCCAGGTACACCGGGGTGTTGCCGGTGTTCGGCGGCACGTCCAGGCCCAGCGGCTCGCGCTCGGCGCCGAGGTCGAAGAGGCTGCCGTCGGGCAGCACGCCGCTGGCCTTGCTCACCACCAGCTTACCCATGTTGAGGAACTGGCGGTCGATCTCCAGCTCGAAGAAGCCCCAGGCGTAGCTGGCCAGCTTCTGCGTGCGCACCTTGAGCTGGTACTCGAAGTAACGATCGTTCTGCTGGAAGTGCTGCGGGCGCAGCAGCATGCCCTCCTGCCAGATGACTTTATGCTGGCTCATCGGCTTTGCTCCTGCTCGGCATCGAGATTGCGAATGCCGCGCTCGTCGAGGCGCAGGCGCGCCTGGTTGCGCTGCTGTTCGTCGATGGCGATGACGTAGCGCCAGTTGGCTTCCGGCAGGTCGCGGTAGGCGGCGAGCACGCCGACGTAGCGGCTGCCCTCCTGCACCGATACTTTCAGTTCGCGGGTTTCGCCCGGGCGCAGCTCCAGTTCTTCCTGGGTCACCAGGTCCGGCGCCAGCGCTTCTTTCGGACGCTGGTAGAGGGAGAAGAAATCGGCATTCTCGAAAGCCACCGGGTGCTTGAGCTCCATCAGGCGCAGCACGATGGGCGAGGGGCGGCCGTTGAGATCGGGGTTGAGCTGGTCGCTGCCGGCCAGGCTCAGGTCCAGCTTGGTCATGGTCGAGTAAGGCGACAGCGCGGCGCAGCCGGCGAGAGTCAGGAGTGCGGCGCATAGGGCCAGGGAAAGCAGGCGAGGCATGGGCATCATCCTTGAAGGTCGGTATTGAGGGTGGCGATCAGGCGGACCTGCTCTTCGTAGGCGCTGGCGAAATCGCGGGTGAACAGGCGGTCGCTCCAATCGTCGTTCTGCTGCAGGTCCGCATGCAGGCGACGGTAGGCGCGCCAGCGGCTGCCGGCAGTGGCGAGCAGCGGCTTGCGGCCGTTGCGTTCGAAGCGCATGGCCAGCTGCTCCGGGGCGAACTGCTCGAACATGCCCTTGACCGCCGCGCGGCTGGCGGCGAGCAGCGCCACCTGGTGCGCCTGCAGGTCGCGAAAGCCGCGGCTGATGGCCTGCTCGGCGGGCAGCTGACCGGGTTTGCCCCCACGCAGCAGGGCGCTCAGCGTCTCTCCGGCATCCAGACCCTGCTTGAGCGGATTGTTGCCGGCGCCCTGCACGGTGGTCAGGGCCAGACGCAGCTCGTTCTTCAGCTCGCCGCGCGTGCGCAGGGCCTGCTGCAGACTGCCGACGCTCTGCCTGAGCAGCTTGGCGGCATTGAGCGCCAGGGCTTCGCGGGCCTCAATGTCGAGATCGTCGAGGTGCACGCCGAGGGCATCGGCGAACTTCTCCCAGAAACTCGGCGGCAGGCGCTCGGGCTCCGGCGCGGGTTTCGGCTGGGCTGGCGGCGTCGGCATCACCAGCTCGGGCACCAGCAGGTTTTCCTCGTCGATCTGCGCGTAGTCGCGCTGCTGCGCCTGGGCGGTACTGGGGCGCAGCACGGCGGTCAGATCGTCCACCTCGGCGTAGACGCGCTCCTGCTGCTCCAGCGCGGTGAGCGGATCGAGGTCGAGGAAGGCGTCGTCGGGAATGATGCTGCCGGCCGCCTGCGGCAGGCCGATATCGCCCTCGAACATGGCCGGGTCGCGCACCAGCCGCGCACGGATCTCGAAGTCGCCCAGGCAGTACACGCTGCCGTGCTCGATGCGCTGCGGACGGCCCTTGGCCAGGCTGGCGCCGCTGTCCTTGAGGGCGATGCCGTTGCTGCTGGTGTCGGTCAGGTAGAAGGCGCCATCGCGATAGCTGACCTCGGCGTGGCGGCTGGAGAGGATGCGCTTGCGATCGGGGATCACCCAGTCGCAATCCTCGGCACGGCCGATCACGCCGCCGGCCTGTTTGAAGGTCTTGGTGGTCAGCAGCCCCGGCACGAACTGCTGTGCGCTGACCATCTCGAATACCAGTTCCATGGTGACTGTGCTCCTCGCGGTCAGTGGCCGCGCTTCTCGGCTTGCGGATCGCCCAGCGGGCGGTATTGGTCGTCGCTGAACTTGTAGTTGCCGGTGCAGCCGGCCAGGACGATGGCCAGGGCCAGCAGGGCGGCGGTCCGGTAGCGATGCAGCATGGAATGCGCTCCTTGGAGAGAGGTGAAGGTGAACATGTCAGGCCGCTCCGGCCATATGCGTGGCAGCGGAACGTTTCAACACGGGAGGACCGTAGCGATTGGCCTGGCGTTGTCCGGGCCAGATCAGCAGCAGCGGCCAGATCAGATTGATCAGCAGCACCCAGTAGCCGCTCCGGCCCAGGTCATGCAGGCGACGAATACCTGCAGTCAGCATGGCCACCCACCAATAGATGAGACCGAAAACGACAAGAGCCGAGAGCACGTACTGCACCCACAACGGAGAGTTCTTGTCGCTGAAGGCCATAGCTAGGAAAAGTGGCCAGGCGCTCCACACATGGAGCAGCAGATATTTAATTCGCCCAATTCGTCCGCTGGAGATCATTGGCTCCAGCACGAATGACGCTACACGGCCCAGTAAATTCTTCATGGCTTCTCCCATCACACTTCGCTCGGGCTGATCTTCAGCCGTTGCATGCGGTACAGCAGGGTGCGCCGGGGCAGGCCCAGCTCGTTGGCGGCATTGGTCTGGTTGCCGCGGTTCTTGCGCAGGCAGTCGAGCAGCAGGTTGCGTTCGAGCCGGTCCATGCGCTCGCGCAGGCTTAGCGGCGCGCTATCGGGGTTCTGCGTGTGTTCCAGGTTGAAGTGCTCGGGCAGCAGCTCGCCGCCCTCGCACAGCAGCACCGCGCGCTCGACCAGGCCCTTGAGCTCGCGCACGTTGCCGGGGAAGGCGTAGCCGGCCAGGTGCTCCAGGGCGGCATCGCTCCAGCGGCAGGCGTCGCGCTGCAGCAGGCCACTGGCGGTGCTGGCGAAGTGGCGGGCGAGCAGCAGGATGTCTTCGTCGCGCTCGCGCAGCGGCGGCAGCTCGATGGGGAAATGCGACAGGCGATAGAACAGGTCTTCGCGGAAGCGGCCTTCCTCGACACGCTTGCGCAGTTCCTGGTGGGTGGCGGCGACGATGCGCACGTCGACCTTGTGCGTCTCGCTGCAGCCCAGGGGGCGCACTTCGCCTTCCTGCAGCACGCGCAGCAGCTTGGCTTGCAGGGTCAGCGGCATGTCGCCGATCTCGTCGAGGAACAGGGTGCCGCCATCGGCGGCATCGAACAGGCCCGGCTTGTCACGGTCGGCACCGGTGAAGGCGCCGCGGCGGTAGCCGAACAGCTCGCTCTCCAGCAGGTTCTCCGGCAGCGCCGCACAGTTCTGCACGATGAACGCCTTGCTGCGCCGCGCGCCGCAATCGTGGATGGCGCGGGCGACCAGCTCCTTGCCGGTGCCGGTCTCGCCGGTGAGCAACACACTGACCGGGCTGTGCAGCACCTTGCCGATCAGCTGGTAAACGCGGCGCATGGCCTGGCTCTGGCCGAGCAGGCCGTAGCCGCTGGCACAGGGTGTACCCGGAGCGGGCGAGGCCGGTTCAGGGGTCTCTGGAGCACGCAGGCGCTGCAGCAGTTGCAGCTGGGCCAGGGCGAAACTGCCGAGTTGGGCGAAGGAGGCGGTGAAACCCTGCAGGCTGCGCCGCTCATGGCTGGCCACCAGCAGCAGGCCGCGGGTATGGCCGGCGCCGTCGTGCAGCGGCAGGCACAACAGGCTGCGCCAGGCGCCCTTGCCCTCCGGCAGGCAGGCGATGCTGTGCAGGGCGCTGTCCAGCTCATCGATGCACAGCACCTGGTTCTGGCACAGGCAGTACTGCAGCAGCTGTTCGCCGTCGTAGTCGCTGGGCAGGCTGGCCGCCTCGCGCGGTTGCAGCAGGCCGTCGAGCCACTCCGCGCTCATCATCAGGCGGGTATTGGTGTGATCCAGCAGATACAGCTGGCCCAGCGCGCAGTCGGCCAGCTCGGCGGCAGCGCGCACCAGCTCGGCGAGCAGGCGCTCGCCGCTGGCGGCGCCAGCCAGCGTGGCGTAGCGGCCGAGCAGGGCTTCGGCGTAACGCAGCGGTTGCGGGACTTCGGCGAACATCGGCAGCACCTCAGGCGAACTCGCAGGTCACCGCCGAATCGGCGTCCAGGGTGGCGTGCACGCGCTGCAGGCTTTCGCCGGCGGCCATGGCATCGAGCAGGCGGTCGACCACCAGCGGCTGCAGGTGTTGGTCGATCAGGTGGTCGATCAGGCGAGCGCCGCTGTCGCCGTGGGTGCAGCGCTCGGCCAGGTGCTCGACCAGGCCGTCGCAGTGGCTGAAGGCGAGCTGGCGACGGGCCAGGCGCTCGCCGAAACGGGCCAGCTTGAGACCGACCAGCTGACGCAGCAGGTCGCCGTCCATGGGGTAGTAGGGCACCACGCGCATACGCCCGAGCAGGGCCGGCTTGAAGTGCTGGGTCAGTTGCGGGCGGATGGCCAGTTCCAGATCCTCGGCCCCCGGGCGCTCACCGCCGGCGCAGAGGCTGGCGATGCGCTCGCTGGCGAGGTTGCTGGTCATCAGGATCAGGCAGTTGCGGAAGTTGATCTCGCGCCCTTCGCCGTCGTTGGCCACGCCCTTGTCGAAGATCTGGTAGAAGACGTTCATCACGTCCGGGTCGGCCTTCTCCACCTCGTCGAGGAGGATCACCGAGTAGGGCTTCTGCCGCACCGCTTCGGTGAGCATGCCGCCTTCACCGTAACCGACGTAGCCGGGCGGCGCGCCGATCAGACGCGAGACGGTGTGTTTTTCCTGGAACTCGGACATGTTGATCACGGTGAGGAAGCGTTCACCGCCATACAGCAGGTCGGCCAGGGCCAGGGCGGTTTCGGTCTTGCCGACGCCGCTGGGGCCGACCAGGAGGAACACGCCCACCGGGGCATCGGCCCGGTTGAGGCCGGCGGCGGTGGCGCGCATGGCCTTGTCCAGCGCCTGGATCGCCTGCTCCTGACCGCGCACGCGCTGGCGCAGGTCATCGGCGAAGGTAATCACCTTGGTGTTGTGCTCGCGCGCCAGCTGACTCAGCGGCACACCAGTCCAGTGGCTGATCACCTCGGCCACCAGGCGCGGGCAGACCTCGAAACTGACCAGGCGCTCGCTGGCCTGGGCGGCAGCCAGCTCGGCCTGGATGGCGCGCAGTTCGGCTTCCAGCTCTTCCAGGCTCGGGCGTGGTTCGTCGCTGGCGTCCTCGTCGTTACCCAGACGCGCGGCGGCGCATTGCTTGCGCTGCTCCAGCAGGCGTTCGGCCAGGTCACGCTGCACGGCCCAGCGGGTTTCCACCTGCTCCAGCTCGGCGCGGGCGGCGACCAGACGGTTTTCCAGGGTATCTAGCGCTTCGCCGTCGATAGCCAGACCGGCGTCCAGGTCACGGCGCATGGCCTCCCCCTGGCGCTCGCCCTCGGCGATCTCGCCGCGCAGGCGCTCCAGCGCCTCGGGCGCGGCGGCCAGGCTGATGCGTACGCGGGCGCAGGCGGTGTCGAGCACATCCACGGCTTTGTCCGGTAGCTGACGGCCGGCCAGGTAGCGCGCCGACAGCTCGGCGGCGGCGACCACCGCGTCGTCGCGCAAGTAAATACCGTGGCTCTTCTCGTACACCGGCGCCAGGCCACGCAGGATGGTCACCGCCTCGTCGACAGTAGGCTCGTGCAGTTGCACCGGCTGGAAGCGGCGGGCCAGAGCCGGATCCTTCTCGAAGTACTTCTTGTATTCGCTCCAGGTGGTGGCGGCGATGGTACGCAGCTCGCCACGGGCCAAGGCCGGCTTGAGCAGGTTGGCGGCGTCGCCACTGCCGGCCTGGCCACCGGCGCCGATCAGGGTGTGGGCTTCGTCGATGAACAGGATGATCGGCTTGGGCGAGGCCTTCACTTCGTCAATCACGCCCTGCAGGCGGCGTTCGAACTCGCCCTTGACGCTGGCGCCAGCCTGCAGCAGACCGAGGTCCAGGCACAGTAGCTCGACGCCCTTGAGCACCTGCGGCACCTCGCCAGTGGCGATGCGCAGGGCCAGGCCCTCGACGATGGCGGTCTTGCCCACGCCAGCCTCGCCGACCACGACGGGGTTGTTCTTGCGTCGGCGGGCGAGGATATCGACCATCTGGCGGATCGCGCCGTCGCGGCACAGCACCGGGTCGAGCTTGCCGTCGCGGGCCTGCTGGGTGAAGTTGTGGGTAAAGCGCGCCAGATTGGATTCACCACCGGCTGCCGGCTTGCCACCTGCGGCCTGCGGCTGCTGGCTGAGGGCGAAGTCGCGCAGACGCTCGGCATTGAGCTTGCTCAGCAGCGTCTGATAACGGCTGCCGGCGTAGCGCATGGGGTTGCGCAGCAGGGCGAGGATCAGCGCGGCCTGGTCGATCTGGCTGGCGCCCAGCTCCAGGTTGGCCACCAGCAGGGCGTCCTGCAGCCACTGCACCAGCTCGGCAGAAAATACCGGGTTGCGCGACTCGCTGTGCTCGCCGCGCGGCTGCAGCGCCTGGGCCAGCTCGCCGGCATCGATCTCGGCATCCTGCAGGGCACGCGCCAGCAGGCTTTCCGGGCGCTCGAGGAGGCCCAGCAGCAGGTCCTCGACGAGGATCTTGTTGCCGCCGCGTACCACGCAGCGTTCGGCGGCCATCTCCAGGTCGCGCTTGCTCGCGGCGTCCAGGGCTTGAACCAGTTGTTGCAGGTCGACGTTGATCATTTCATCTGTCCTTAATGAATCTTGCTGCCGAGGGTGACCAGACCGTCGGCGTTGTCGCGACCGAGCCAGGTGGTCCAGCCCAGCAGGCAGGGGTTGCCTTCACCGATGCGCAGGTCGCGGATTTCGTCCTGACGCAGCTCCAGGCGGATGTCGTAGTCCAGCGGATCGCGCAGGGTGAAGCGCACTAGCGCGCAGAGCGGCTGGTAACCCGTGCCGATCGGCAGGAACTCGTGAAAGCGCGTCCAGCCCAGCTGGCGCACGTGGATGCGGAACTTGCCGCCGCGGTCGCGGACGCGTTCGCCAAGCACGGTGTCTTCGCCGAGCAGGCTGTTGGCGCGGCCGAGGCGGTTGCGCTGTTCTTCCAGCACCACCACCTGGCGTTCCAGGCACTGTTCGATGAACAGCTCGGCATGTTTGAAGTAGTAACGCAGCACCGACTCGATCAGCGCCGCCGAGTGGGCGCGCAGGCTGAGCAGGCCGAGGTAGGGCAGCAGGCGCTTCCAGTTCAGCTCCTGGGCCTGGCGGATCTGCTCGCTGCCCAGGCCGATCAGGGCGAACAGCTGCGCGGAGAAGGCGTCCATCGCCCCGCTCTGGAAGCTGGCGCGGTAGCGGTACTTCTGCCAGATCGGCAGCAGCAGGCGCTGCAGACGGTTGTTGAACAGGTCGAGGAAATCGCGGGTCGGGTTGCCGTCCTCGCTGTCGCCCAGGGCCTGCTCGCTGTAGAAGGCCGGCAACGGCGAGCCGCCGCCGAACAGGCCGACCAGGTTGACGCGCATGCGCGCGCGCAGCTCGCCGTGCTCCTCGAAGAACTGCACGCGATCGATATCGCTGCCGGGGAAGCCCAGGCTCGGGTTGGCCTGGAATTCCAGGTACTCGTAGAGGCGCTCGTCATCCAGTTGCGGATGAGCGACCTTGAGGCGCTCCAGCACCAGCTGTACGGCCTGGAACAGGCTGTACTCGCGGATGCCTTTGCTCAATCGAGTTAGAGCAGGGGCTGTTGCCCCATACGTGGCGTCCATTTGTACAACTCTCCCTGTGTGCTCTGAACGTGCAGCTCGTGGTAGCTGTTGAGGCTGGCGTAGAGGGCGAAAAACTCATTGAGTACCGAAGCGAAGAGGAACAGGTCGCCCTCGCCCAGGTAGCCGTCCGGGTTCATGGTCAGTTCGGTGCGCACGCCGCGCACCGGCAGGCCGCGATGCAGGCGGTCGACATGGCGGTGGCCGATGCTCTTGAGGCCGCCGAGCAGACGCTTGCTGACGCGCTCGGCGTGCTGGTCGTAGTAGCGCGGCAGGTCGTAGGTCTCGAGGATCACCTTGAGCGCCTCGACGTTGGCCAGCGACAGGTAGTTCAGCGACATGTTGGAAATCAGCTTCCACAGGAAGTCGCGGTGCAGCGGCGGCGCGTAGCAGGGGGTGACCGCGCTGATGTTGCGGAAGCTGAGAAAATCCGGGGTGTCCTCGCTGGGCAGGCAGATATCGCCCAGGCTCAGCTGACGCGGCAGGTTCTGGTTGGTGCAGGTCAGCTCGATGGACAGCGTCTCGTGCTGGTCGAGGTTGCGCAGGCCGAAGCTGAGCCAGGTCTCCAGGCCGTCGCCGAGCATCGACGGCTGCTGGCGCACGCTGTAGTGCGGACGCGCCACCGGCACGTCGAAGCTGGGGTCGTGCTCGAACGACTCGAACGGCACGTACTCCTCGTAGCCCATGCCGCCCGGCTTCCAGCCGGTGACGCGGTCCACCGAGAACACGCCGCAGTGCTGCGCGTCGAATTCGGCCGGCAGCAGCAGGTACTGGTCCTGCTTGCCGTCGAGGCGGATCGGGATGGCGTCGTGCTGGAACAGGTTGACCACCGGCGTGCAGTACAGGCGCACGTTTTCCAGGGTCGGACGGATACGCTGCACGCCGGCCTTGTGGATATCGAAGCGCAGCTCCAGGCCGCGCGCCTGCTTGAGCAGATCCTCGGGCAGGCCGTGGATGGCATCCAGGCCGAGCAGGTCGACGAAGAGGAACTTGTCCTGGAAGGCGAAGTATTCCTGCAGGTAGCGGTAGCCGCGGAAGGTGTTGAGCGGGTAGGGGATCAACGCCTCGTCTTCGGCGAAGCCCACCGGCTGCACCTGCTCGGGCTTGAGCTGCAGGGTGCCGAGAGTCTGGCCGAAGGCATCCTGCATCGGCTTGCCGGCCGCATCGAGCAGTACCAGCTGGATGCCGCCGAGGTTGCGCAGCAGCGCCAGGTAGAGCATCTGGCCGATATAGCGCTCGCCGGCCAGGTGCAGACGCAGCTTGTTCAGGCCGATCTCGCCGATATGGCCGTCGGCGCTCATGCCCAGGCGCAGGCTGAGCAGTGCACCGTCACCCTTCACCGAGTAGTCCAGGCCGTTCAGCGCCAGCGGCAGCACCTCGGTGGGGTAGCAGGTGCGAAAGCGGCAGGTGACCCCCTCGATGGCCTTGGCCTCCACCGGCGTGCCGCGCTTGACCGGCAAGGCCGGACCGGGACGGGTCAGCGGGTCGAACTGCAGCATGCTGAAGGCCGGCAGCGGACGCATGTAGTTCGGCCACAGCAGGTGCATCAGCGAATGGGTCAGCTCCGGCAGCTCGTCGTCGAGCTTCTGCCGCAGACGCCCGGTGAGGAAGGCGAAACCTTCGAGCAGGCGCTCGACATCCGGGTCACGCCCGGCCTGGCCGAGAAACGGCGCCAGCGCCGGGCTGCGCTCGGCGAAGCGCTTGCCCAATTGGCGCAGGGCGGTGAGTTCGCTTTGGTAGTAGTGGTTGAAAGACATCAGGCAGGGGACTCCGTGTCGTCGCCGGCAAAGGCTTCCTGCAATTGCACGTATTCACGCCAGGCTTCTGGGTGGGCGGGGTCTTGCAGCGACTCTTGGCGCTGCTCTCGAGTCAGCGATTGCCAGTAGGGCCACCAACAGTGCTGCCACCAGTGCTCGAGGTTGCCTTGCAGGCTACCCAAACCGCTTGCGTCGACACCGGGAAATGCCTCCCATGGCGCAGGCGGTACGAGCAAAGAGGGCGAGAACTGTTTCATCACCGTCATCTCAACCGCCAATCAACACGGTGCCGGAGCCAGCCACCACGGTATTGCCATGGCTGCCGACTGAACCCACCACCGCCGCCGGCTTGCCGTTGATCAGCACGGTGGGAATCACCGCGCCGGCCATGGCGCCGCCACAGGCGGAGGCGTCGCCCATGCGCGCGGCGGGCAGGCTGTCGAACAGCACGTCGGGCGAGCCGGCGGCGATCGGGTTGGTGCCGTGGCCGGGAATCGGGCAGGCGGTGGGATCGCCGAGGCGGGCTGCGGGTTTACCGGACATGTGAGGCTCCTGGGTTGACCTTGACCTGACCGCTGCCGTCCAGGCTCGCGGAGAAACTGACCTGACGCCTGACGCCGTCCATCTCCAGCAGCGCGTCGATGGCGAAGGCCTGGCGCAGCGGATCATGGGTGCGCGGCAGGGAAATCACGCGTACCTGGGTCAGACGGGGTTCGTACGCTTCGATAAAGCGTTCGATGGCGATACGCGCCTGCTGCAGCGAGTCGTGCAGCGACAGGCGCATATCGTTCAAATCGGGCAACCCGTAGTCGGGCAGCGTCTGCACGCTGCCCGCACGGGTGCTGAGCATCTTGGCCAGATGGGCAGCCACCGAGGCCATGGCGGCGACCTCGCGGCTCCAGCCGGCACGTTGGCCGGCCTCGCCACCGAGGCGCTCGAACAGACTGCCGTAGGCCATGGCTGCTTACTCCTTGTCCAGCTTGCCGACCAGCGACAGGGTGAAGTCGGCACCCATGTACTTGAAGTGCGGGCGCACGTTCAGGCTGACGCGGTACCAGCCCGGCTCGCCTTCGACATCGCTGACGATGACCTGGGCGGCGCGCAGCGGACGGCGGCTACGCACTTCGGAGCTGGGGTTCTCCTGGTCGGCCACGTACTGGCGGATCCACTTGTTCAGTTCCAGCTCGAGGTCGGTACGCTCCTTCCAGGCGCCGATCTGCTCGCGCTGCAGCACTTTCAGGTAGTGGGCCAGGCGGTTGACGATGAACATGTACGGCAGCTGGGTGCCCAGCTTGTAGTTCAGCTCGGCGGTCTTGCCTTCTTCGCTGATGCCGAAGAACTTCGGCTTCTGCGCCGAGTTGGCGGAGAAGAACGCGGCGTTATCGCTGCCCTTGCGCATGGTCAGGGCGATAAAGCCTTCCTCGGCCAGCTCGTACTCGCGACGGTCGGAGACCAGCACCTCGGTGGGGATCTTGGTCTCGATCTCGCCCATGCTCTCGAAGTGGTGCAGCGGCAGGTCTTCCACCGCGCCACCGCTCTGCGGGCCGATGATGTTCGGGCACCAGCGGAACTTGGCGAAGCTGTCGGTCAGACGGCTGGCGAAGGCGTAGGCGGTGTTGCCCCACAGGTAGTGCTCGTGGCTGTTGGCCACGTTTTCCTTGTAGACGAAGGTCTTCACCGGGTTGTCTTCCGGGTCGTACGGGTTGCGCAGCAGGAAGCGCGGTACGGTGAGGCCGACGTAGCGGGCGTCTTCCTGCTCGCGGAAGCTCTGCCACTTGGTGAATTGCGGGCCTTCGAAATGGTCTTTCAGGTCCTTCAGATCCGGCAGGCCGGTGAAGGTCTCCAGGCCGAAGAATTTCGGGCCGGCGGCGGCGATGAAGGGGGCGTGGGACATGCAGGCCACCGAGGCGACGTACTGCAGGGTCTTGACGTCCGGGGCGCTCGGATCGAAGAAGTAGTTGGCGATCAGGGCGCCGACCGGCTGGCCACCGAACTGGCCGTACTCGGCGGTGTAGATGTGCTTGTACAGGCCGGACTGAACGATTTCCGGGCTGTCCTCGAAGTCATCGAGCAGGTCCTGCTTGGAGGCGTTGAGGATCTCCAGCTTGATGTTCTCGCGGAAGTTGGTGCGATCCACCAGCAGCTTGAGGCCGCGCCAGGAGGATTCCAGGGCCTGGAAGTCCGGGTGGTGAAGGATCTCGTCCATCTGCCGGCTGAGCTTGGCGTCGATCTCCGCGATCATGCGGTCGACCATGGCCTTCTTCACCGGCTCGTTTTCGTTCTGCGGCTTGAGCAGCTCTTCGATGAAGGCCGAGACGCCGCGCTTGGCGATGTCGTAGGCCTCGTCATCGGGGGTCAGTTTGGTCTCGGCGATGATGCGGTCGAGAATGCCGAGTTCGGCGGCGCTGTGGCTGCTTTCTACGGCTGCGCTAGTCGTGCTCATGAATATGCGTCCTTGTCAGTGAGAATCAGGAATCCAGCTTGTCTTTGGCGGCCAGGCCCAGTTCGCCGAGCACGCGGTCGCGCGAGTCGTCGTCGGCGAGCACGCTCTCGATCGCCTTGCGGAAGGCCGGGGCGTTGCCCAGCGGGCCTTTGAGGGCGACCAGGGCGTCGCGCAGTTCCATCAGCTTCTTCAGCTCGGGGACCTGCTCGACCAGGTTGGCGGGGTTGAAGTCCTTCATCGAGTTGATGCGCAGCTGCACGGCCAGCTCGTCACCTTCCTGCTCGTCCTGCAGGCGGTTCGGCACGGCGAAGGTCAGGTTCAGCTCCTGCTTGGCCAGCACCTCGTCGAAGCTGTTCTTGTCGATGCTGATGGGCTTGCGGTCTTCGATCTTGCGATCGTCGGCACGCTGAGTGAAATCGCCGAGCACCATGAGTTTCAGGGGCAGTTCGATTTCTTCCTGGGCGCCGCCGGTGGCGGGTTTGAAGGTGACGTTGATGCGTTCCTTGGGGGCTACCGAGCCTTCTTTGGCCATGGGTTTTCTCCTTTGCGTTGATGGCCCGGAGGCCTTGATTGGCGTGTTGGCGCCTTACTCCAGCACCACCTCGAGGTCGAGGTGGCACAACCTGCGATAGATCTCGTCCTTGCTGTCGCGCACCGCATGGTTCTGCGGCAGCAGCTCGCAGCAGTTGTGCAGCAGGCGCAGCACTTCCAGGGCGAGATCGGGTTCCCACTCGCCGAGGCCGGAAGCCTGCAGCGTCTGGTCGAGCGATTCGAGTTGGGTCTTGGCCAGTTCGTACTTCTTCGCGGCGAAGCACAGGCGGGCCAGGGTCAGTTGCCAGAAGAAGCGCTCGCGGCCGCCGCGCGCCCGATTGAGGCCCTGCTTGAGCTGCTGCACCGCAGCCTTCAGGCCGTCCTTGCGCAGCTGCGGCAGCACCTGCTGCAGCGCCTCTTCCCAGGGCGGGGTGGCGCCCGGTTCGCTGGTCGCGGGCTTCTTCTCGGTTTCCGGGGCCTGCAGATGGGGCAGCACGTAGGCGCCGATCCAGGCGCGGGTCTCGCCGTCGGCGAAGGGCACGCCGTCGTGGAAACGCAGTTCGTCGAGGCCGGGCACGCGCTGGAGGAACAGGGCGAGCTGGATTTCCACTTCGCGCATGGCCTGCTCGGCCTTAAGCTCCTGCAGGCATTCCCAGACCAGGCGCTGGCCATCGAGCCAGAACGGCGCGCGGGCGATGCTGGCTTCCAGATCCGCCAGCAGGTCGGCGTAGGCGCCCTGGGCGAAGCGCTCCTGGTACGAGGCCAGCTTGTCGGCCGGCAGGCCGCGCAGGGCGGTGATCTGTTCGGCGTTGCGCTCGGGCAGCGACTCGATGGGCAGCCACAGCAGGGTGCGCGCCAGGCGCAGCGGCTTGAGGTCGGTGGCCTTGTTCTTCAGCCACCAGGCGCACAGCGGGCGGGCGGCGTCCTGCTGGCTGCGCAGGGACTTGTGCGCGTCCTTCTCGTTCTCGATGGGGCCGCTGCCGGTGATGATCTGGGTGGCGACCTGCTTGACCTGGGCGATGGCGGCGCCCACCGCGCCCGGCTCGGCCTGGCCCTGGCTGGCGCGGTTGATCTGCTCGTCGAGCCGGCGGCACAGCGGCAACAGCAGCGGCGAGTCCTCGCCGAGGTGGCTCGACAGGGCGGCTTCCAGACCGTGCAGGTGTTCGGCCAGACGGCGAAACAGCGGCAGCTGCTCGCTGATCGGCACGTGTTCGGCCAGCGCCTGCTCCAGGCGCGGCAGCAGCCAGTTGATGGCGGCGGTGCGGGTCCGCGCCTTGCGCGGATGCAACTCGTGCCAGTGGTGTTCGCAGAGGTAGTGCAGCAGGTTCAGACCGGCCTGCAGGCCGGCGAAGGATTCGCGCTGGAACAGGCCCCAGGTCAGCCAGGTGGCGGCGCGCAGATCCTTGGATTGGGTGGTCAGCAGGTTCTCGCTGCCCTCGCGCACCTTCTGCCAGTCGATGGCGCCGGTTTCATGCAGCGAGGAGGCCTTGCCCAGCTCGGTTTCCAGCATTTCGTATTCGCTGGAATAACGCACATCTTCGCCGGCGAAGTTCCCTTCATTAATAGGGGTTTTGGCCAGATTGAGATAATGCGCAGTGAGCTTGCTGGAGTAGGTCATTCCATGACTCAAATAATTAAGTGGGCAACTTCCACGGCCGTGCAAATGGCCATCCGGCCTTTGCCAAAACACCGCAGTGCGCAACTTTTTGCGCAGTTGTTTGTGCAACAACTTGCGCAAGATCCTTATGGGACGGGCATCCTAGCCCTATGCCAGCAGGTGGGCAACCGCCCGAAGTGTGAAATACCTAACATTCGGCGACATCTTACAAATTATTACTGGAACGTCAGCTCGGCTAATTTGTCGCGCCTTCGGAGCAAGTTGTTATCGGTGTTTCGACTGTAGGAGAAGTTGTTTCAGACTTGTAAGAAATGTCTTACTGGCAAATTAGTGGCGCATCACAGTTAATGGCACTTTAATACTGCTTTTTGTGACGTTGGCCACTGTTCGCCAGATGCCGTTGTGCCAGGTCGGGCCCAACCACTCGCCCGACCTGACAATGGCTCAGCCGGCCAGGACCTCGCTGGACAGGCGCAGCCGCAGGGCGTGCCGTTCGTCGGCGGCCAGGCGCACCACGTCCTCCATGACGTTGGCCGTCTCGATGCACAGCATGCCCTGCCAGGCCTCGGCGGCGAACTGCGACAGGCGCTTGGCCTTGTCGATCCAGGGGTTCCACAGCACCGCCGAGCGCGAGCCGCTGCTGTCCAGGTGGATGCGCCGGCCCCAGCCCGGATCGACGATGCTCAGCCGCGCCGGGGTGCCGAGGTAGATGCGGTCGGTCTCGCCGACGAACTGCAGGGCGCCGTCCTGGCGGTGCTCGCGCCAGTCGTCGAGGGTGTCGAGGTAGCGGCAGCCGTCCAGCCCTTCGACGCCGACCTGGCGCACGTCACTGACGGCGAAGTAGCTGTGCAGCGCCTGGCTGATGACCAACGGCTCATCGCCCTGGTTATGCGTCTCAAGATTCAGCGCGAGGTCCTCGCCGAGGCGGATGTCCAGCTGCAGGCGGGCGGCATGCGGCCAGCCGGGCAGCAGGTGCTGGCGGCTGTCGAAGACGAAGCGCAGGGTCACCGCATCGCCGTCCTCGTCGATCCCCAGCAGCTGCCAGTCGAGGCCACGCACCAGGCCGTGACTGGGCGCCAGCCCAGGCTGATAGGCGGCCTGCACGGCGGGCGGGTTGCAGCGCAGGTCGCCGAACCAGGGCCAGCACACCGGTACCCCGCCGCGCACGCTCTGGCCGCGCTCATAGGCGGCCTGCTCGCTGAGCCAGATCAGCGGCGGCTGGCCGTCGGGCTGGTAACCGAGGATCTGCGCGCCCTGCTGGGCCACCAGCAACTCGGCGTGCGCCGTGCGCACGCGCCAGCAGGTCAGTTGGTCCAGTTCCACGCGTTCGACTTGGGCAGTGTTCATGACGACATTCTCGCGACAGAGGGCTTGCCTCTATTGGAACCCCGGATGGCGCACAAAGCAAAACGCCCGTCGCGAGGACGGGCGTTTTGCTTGCCGCGGATCGGCCTTACTTGCCGTAGACCTGTTCCGGCAGCCAGGTGATCAGCCCCGGGAAGATGTAGGCGATCACCAAGAGCAGCAGCTGAAGCAGGATGAACGGCACCACCCCCTTGTAGATGGTGCTGGTGGCCACCGATTTCGGCGTCACCCCGCGCAGGTAGAACAGGGCGAAACCGAACGGCGGGGTGAGGAAGGAGGTCTGCAGGTTCAGTGCGATCATCACCCCCAGCCAGATCGGGTCGAGCCCCATGGCCAGCAGCACCGGCCCGACGATCGGCACCACCACGAAGGTGATCTCGATGAAGTCGAGGATGAAGCCGAGCAGGAAGATCACCAGCATCACCAGGAAGAAGGCGCCGAGTACGCCGCCGGGCAGCTGGGCGAACACGTCCTCGATCAGCGCCTCGCCGCCGAAGCCGCGGAACACCAGGGAGAACAGCGAGGCGCCGATCAGGATCATGAAGACCATGGCACTGATCTCGGTGGTGCCATAGGCCACCTCGCGCAACTGGCCGAAGTTCAGCTTGTTCTTGCTCAGCGCCAGCAGCATGGCGCCGACGGCGCCGAGGGCGGCTGCCTCGGTGGGCGTGGCGTAGCCGGCGAGGATCGAGCCGAGCACCGCGCCGATCAGGATCAGCGGAGGCACCAGCGCCTTGATCAGCTTGCCCCACTCGATCGGGCCCAGCTCCTCCTGCGGCAGCGCCGGCAGCTTCTTCGGCTGAATAATGGCGACGGCGATGATGTAGAGGATGTACAGGCCGACCAGCAGCAGCCCGGGAATCAGCGCGCCGACGAACAGGTCGCCGACCGACACCGTCTTCGGCGAGAAGATGCCCATCTTCAGCTGTGCCTGCTGATAGGCGCTGGACATCACGTCGCCGAGCAGCACCAGGACGATCGACGGCGGGATGATCTGCCCCAGGGTGCCGGTGGCGGCCAGGGTGCCGGTGGCGATGGCCGGGTCGTAGCCGCGGCGCAGCATGGTCGGCAGCGCCAGCAGGCCCATGGTCACCACGGTGGCGCCGACGATGCCGGTGCTGGCGGCCAGCAGCGCGCCGACCACGCACACCGAGATCGCCAGGCCGCCGCGCAGGGTGCCGAACAGGCGCGACATCGACTCGAGCAGGTCTTCGGCCACCCGCGAGCGTTCCAGCATCACCCCCATGAACACGAACAGCGGCACCGCCAGCATGGTCTGGTTGTTCATGATGCCGAACAGGCGGTTGGGCAGGGCGCTGAGATAGCCGGCGTCGAAGGTGCCGGTGAGCACGCCGATGCCGGCGAACAGCAGCGACACGCCGCCCAGGGTGAAGGCCACCGGGTAGCCGGCCATCAAGGCCAGGCAGATGCTGACGAACAGCAGAATCGCCATCAACTCAGCCATGCTTCACCTCCGGAGCCGGCAGGCGACCGCTGATGACGTAGAGCGCCTTGATCAGGTTGGCGATGCCTTGCAGCACCAGGCTGACCACCAGCACCAGGATGATGCTCTTCTGCAGGTAGACGAACTTGAGGCCGCCGGACTCGCTGGACGCCTCCAGGGTCGCCCAGGAATTGCTCACATAGTCCCAACTGGCCCAGCCGAGGAACAGGCACACCGGCAGCAGGAACAGCAGGTTGCCGAGGATTTCCACCAGGGCCTGGCGGCGGCCGCTGAAGTTCTGGAAGAAGATGTCCACGCGTACGTGGCCGTTGCGCTGCAGCACCCAGGCGGTGGCGCCCATGAACACCAGGGCATGGGCGTAGAGCACGGCTTCCTGCAGGGCGGTGGCGCCAATGCCGAAGCCGTAGCGCAGCACCACGACTACGGCGGTGCCGAGCACCAGGAACAGGGTCAGCCAGGCGCAGGCCTTGCCGAACAAGGCGTTGAGAGCATCGATCAGGTGCGCAAGCGCGAGGGGAAGCGATGGCTTGTCGGACATAGTGAGTCCTTTATCGTTATTGGGTAGGGGACAGGACGCCGGCCCGGTCGGCCGTACGTCACGCCTCCCGCAACCTTGTGGGTCGAGGGCCGGCGATTCTAGGCAGGCTGCTGGCAATGCAGCAATGCTCATACAACTTTAGTCGTAGCAGCTAGGCTTGAGGGTCACGACCCCCTATGTTATTCACGCCCGGTCTACCTTCGGCGATCCCGTGGTCAGACCAATACAACAAGAAGGAGCATTGCATGAAACGTCGCGACATACTCGCCGCAGCAGGCGTCGGCCTCGCAGCCACCGCACTGGCGGGCTGCAAAGAAGAAGCCGGCACCACCGCCGCACCCCAAGAGGGCTCGAGTTCCCAGACCTTCAACTGGAAGATGGTCACCTCCTGGCCGAAGAACTTCCCCGGCGTCGGCGTGGGGGCCGAGCGCTTCGCCAAGCTGGTCGAGGAGATGAGCAACGGCCGCCTGAAGGTCAAGGTCTACGCCGCCGGCGAACTGGTGCCGGCCCTGGAAGTGTTCGATGCAGTCTCCCGCGGCACCGCCGAGATGGGTCACGGTGCGCCCTACTACTGGAAAGGCAAGGTGCCGGCCGCGCAGTTCTTCTGCGCCTCGCCGTTCGGCCCCAACGCCCAGGAAATGAACGCCTGGCTGCACCGCGGCGGCGGTCAGCAGCTGTGGGAAGAGGTGTACAAGCCGTTCGGCGTGCTGCCGATGGCCTGCGGCAACACCGGCGTGCAGACCGCCGGCTGGTTCAACAAGGAAATCAACTCGGTCGAGGACTTCAAGGGCCTGAAGATGCGCACCCCGGGCCTGGGCGGCGAAGTGCTGACCAAGATGGGCGGCACCGTGGTCAACATGCCGGCCGGCGAGATCTTCACCGCCATGCAGACCGGCGCCATCGACGCCACCGAGTGGATCGGCCCGTACAACGACCTGGCCCTGGGCCTGCACAAGGCGGCCAAGTACTACTACACCCCGGGCTGGCAGGAGCCGAGCGTACTGTTCGAGCTGGACGTCAACCTCAAGGCCTGGGACACCCTGCCGGCCGACCTCAAGGCCATCGTGCGCGCCGCCGCCCGCGACGTGAACGGCGACATGCTCGACGACTACAACGCCAAGAACATGGAAGCCCTGGAGCAGCTCAAGGCCGACGGTGTGGACGTACGCCGCCTGCCGGACGAGGTGCTGGCCCGCCTGAAGGAGGTCGCCGCCGAGGTGGTCGACGCCAGCGCCGCCGCCGACCCGGCCGCGACCAAGGTCTGGGAACACCAGAAGGCCTACCTCAAGCGCCTGTACGACTACGCGGAGCTCAACGAGAAGGACATCTACAACATCCGCGGCTAAGCGTTCAGCGCACAGCAAAACGCCGGCTGCTAGCCGGCGTTTTCATTGGTTCGGCCGTTGCGCTCAACCGCGGCGCGGCGGCACCGGGCGGGTACGGCCGCTGCCGTCGATGGCGACGAAGACGAACACCGCCTCGGTGACCTTGCGCCATTCGTTGGACAAGGGGTCGTCGCTCCACACCTCGACCATCATCTGGATCGAGCTGCGCCCCACTTCCAGGGCCTGGGTATAGAACGACAGCTGCGCGCCCACCGCCACCGGCACCAGGAAGGCCATGCGGTCGATGGCCACGGTGGCCACGCGGCCGCCGGCGACCTTGCTGGCCATGGCGGTGCCGGCCAGGTCCATCTGCGACACCAGCCAGCCGCCGTAGATATCGCCGAAACCATTGGTCTCGCGCGGCAGCGCGGTGATCTGCAAGGCCAGGTCGCCTTGGGGGATCGGGTCTTCCTGTTCGTAGTCGTTCATCGGCTCGAGGCTCGCGGCGCGGTTGTTGTTCTGGGCGCGGAACCCGCATGGCACGCGGGCGCTGCGAGTATACCGACTGAGCGGTCGGTGGGCGACCACTCTGGCGGCCGTGCAGACGGCGTGGCGCCTGGGCTGTCGGGCAAAATGCACGGCCGCCGCCGGCCGCATCGGGCAGGATGCCCGTCGCCGTCATTTCCCGGATTTCGCAAGCCGCTGATTTTCAAGATTTTTACTCTGGACCAGGAACTGGCACGGGCGGTGCAACGACCCTGGCGGGTGACCGGACTCGTTCCGCTCGCAACGCCAAGAAAAGGGCCGGAGGTGCGCGAACCCGCGCCATCCGCCTCCATCGCAACGGGAGAAACGCCATGTTGAGCTGGGCACTGACCTTTCTGATCATCGCCATCGTCGCCGCCGTGCTGGGCTTCGGCGGCATCGCCGGCACCGCTGCCGGCATCGCCAAGATTCTGTTCGTGGTGTTCCTGGTACTGTTCATCATCTCGTTCGTCATGGGCCGTCGCCCCCGTCTGTAAGGAGGTCTGCATGCGCATTCACGCCATCGCCGCCGCCCTGTTGCTGGGCGGCGCCCTGGCGGCCCAGGCCGCCGACCGCGACGCGCACCTGCATCCGGGCGAGTTGCTGAGCAGCGACGCCGGGTACCGCGCCGCCTGGCAGGAGCTGGTGCAGGAGGAGCAGCGCCTGCCCGACTGGCTGATGAACCTCAGCGGCCCGTCGACGCCGATGCAAGCGATGGAAAGCGCCAGCGACCGCTTCCTGGTCGGCCAGCTGTGCGAGGCGCACAACTGCTTCAACCAGCGCCTGTACCTCGCCTTCGACTGGGACAAGGACAACGCCTACGCGCTCTACGTGCAGGTGCCCGAGAACCTGCCGGAAGACCGCGCGCCGAGCGAGCACGCCAGCCTGCGCTGGCTGGGCGAGCCGGACGAGGAAGTGCGCCGGCTGCTCGAGGAACAGCTGCGCAAAGACCCCAACTGGTTCTGAGGCACACGACGACGGCCCCTCGCCGGCCGTCGCCGCGTTATCATCCCCCGCCATAACGGCATGCCCTCCCTCATCCGGCGCCTCGCGCCACCTTCTCCCGTAAGGAGAAGGCCATCAAGGAAGGCGTCGCGCCGCGACTTTCGAGCTAAGGGGGATCGACATGCTCAACGGCCTGTGGCTGAGCTTTTTCCTGGTGGCGGCGGTGGCGGGCTTCTCGCGCTGGCTGCTCGGTGGCGACCCAGCGGTGTTCGGCGCCATGGTCGAGAGCCTGTTCGCCATGGCCAAGCTGTCGGTGGAGGTGATGGTGCTGCTGTTCGGCACCATGACCCTATGGCTCGGCCTGTTGCGCATCGCCGAACAAGCCGGCCTGGTCGACGCCCTGGCGCGGCTGCTCGGCCCGCTGTTCGCCCGCCTGATGCCGGAGGTGCCGCGCGGCCACCCGGCGCTCGGCCTGATCACCATGAACTTCGCCGCCAACGGCCTGGGCCTGGACAACGCCGCCACGCCGATCGGCCTCAAGGCCATGCGCAGCCTGCAGGAGCTCAACCCCAGCAGCACCACGGCGAGCAACGCGCAGATCCTCTTCCTGGTGCTCAACGCCTCGTCGCTGACCCTGCTGCCGGTGTCGATCTTCATGTACCGGGTGCAGCAGGGCGCGGCCGACCCGACCCTGGTGTTCCTGCCGATCCTGCTGGCCACCAGCGCCTCGACCCTGGTCGGTCTGCTGTCGGTGGCGCTGATGCAGCGTCTGCGCCTGTGGGATCCGGTGGTGCTGGCCTACCTGATTCCCGGGGCGCTGCTGCTCGGCGGCTTCATGGCGCTGCTCGCCAGCCTCAGCGCCACCGCGCTGGCGGCGCTGTCCTCGCTGCTCGGCAACCTGACCCTGTTCGGCGTGATCCTGACCTTCCTGCTGGTCGGCGCGCTGAAGAAGGTGGCGGTCTACGAACAGTTCGTCGAGGGCGCCCGCGAGGGCTTCGACGTGGCCAAGAGCCTGTTGCCCTACCTGGTCGCCATGCTCTGCGCAATCGGCGTGCTGCGCGCCTCCGGCGCCCTGGAATTCGGTCTCGACGGCATTCGCTGGCTGGTCGAGTGGGGCGGCTGGGACACCCGCTTCGTCGACGCCCTGCCCACCGCGCTGGTCAAGCCATTCTCCGGCAGCGCGGCGCGCGCCATGCTCATCGAAACCATGCAGACCCACGGCGTCGACAGCTTCGCGGCGCTGGCCGCAGCGACCGTCCAGGGCAGCACCGAAACCACCTTCTACGTGCTGGCGGTGTACTTCGGCGCGGTCGGCATCCAGCGTGTGCGCCACGCCGTGGGCTGCGCCCTGCTGGCCGAACTGGCCGGGGTGGTGGCGGCTATCGGCGTGACCTACTGGTTCTTCGGCTGAGGCCGCTCATTCGGCGAAACCGAGCTTGCTGCCGGCCCAGCTCAGCAGCGGGTCGGCGTGCCGGTGGGCGCGCAATGCGGTGAGCTTGGGCGCGATAAAGGCGGCGAAATCTTCGCCCCGTTCGAAGTAGACCCCGGTGAAGATGGCGAACAGCGACTTGTTGCCGACCGTGGCATAGAACAGGTTGCCCACCGGCTCGCCGTCCTCGGTCAGCAGCTTGAGGCTGGCGCGGCTGGCGAGCTCCAGCTCGAATTCCAGCTCCTGCTCGACCAGACCGCTGTCGCGCAGGCCGAACGAGGCACCGAAGGTCTCGGCGTAGCTGGTCATCAGCGCATCGCTGGCGCGTGGGTAGAGCGAGACGCCGCTGTAGAGGTAGAACCAGTCGCTGCCGGCGCTCTCGAAGCTGAGGTCGATGCTGCGCGCGGCGTAGCTCACCAGCTTCTCGTAACGCCCCGCGGCGGGCGCCTGGTAGGCGGCGAAATCCGCAGCGCTGAGCAGCAGGCGACGCTCCTCGGCGAGCGGCGGCTCACTGTCGAAACACCCGCCGAGCGACAGCGCGGCGAACAAGAGCAGCAGCATCCTGAACATGGCTTTCCTCCCTGAATAAGCCCCGCCAGCTTGCCCGATCCACCCGCGCCTCGCCAGCCACGGCCGGCCTGGCTGTGCGCGGCGCCACACCATTCGTCCCGCTGGCGTGAATCGCCATGGCCGCTGGCGAGTTCCGCCACTGCCAGAGGGCGAGCCTGTGCCTAGCCTGGCGCCGGGCTGCAAACAATAACCACAAGGCCCGTTTATCAAGGGGCCACGCCCGTCGCGGCGGGGCCCTTTCGGCAGTTGAACGGGCCAGGGCGGATGCCGCGATCCGCCGGGAGACTGCTATGCGCGTTCTGATCACCGGCGCCGCCGGCTTTATCGGCCATCAGCTGCTCGACGAGCTGGCGATCCAGCATCCCGACTGGACGCTGATCGCCGCCGACATCCGCCCGCTCGACAGTCGTGGGCTGAAGGCCAACGTCGAGCCGGTGCTGCTGGACATGGGCCGCCCGGCCCAGGTGCGCGCCTGCATAAGCGGCTGGAAGCCGGACGCCATCGTCCACCTGGCCACGGTGATCCGTCCGCCGCGCGACATGAGCGAGGCGCACCTGCACGCCATCGAGGTCGGCGGCACCCAATGCCTGGTGGACAGCGCCGTCGCCAACGGCGTGCGCCAACTGGTGGTGACCAGCTCCGGCGCCGCCTACGGCTACGCCGCGGACAACGCCGAGTGGATCGACGAAGACCAGCCGCTGCGCGGCCACCCGCATTTCGCCTACGCCAAGCACAAGCTGGAGATCGAGCAACTGCTGGCGCGCTGCCGCGAGGAACATCCGCAGTTGCGCCAACTGGTGCTGCGCCCCGGCACCATCCTCGGCAAGCGCCTGAACAACCCGATCAGCGACCTGTTCAAGAAACGCGCGGTGCTCGGCGTGCGCGGTCACGCCAGCCGCTTCGTGTTCATCTGGGAGCAAGACGTGGTCGGCATCATCCGCCAGGGCCTGGAGGAGGCTCGCGAGGGCATCTACAACCTGGCCGGCGATGGCGCGCTGAGCCTCAAGGAAATCGCCGAGATACTCGGCAAGCCCTACCGGCCGCTGCCGGCGGCGCTGCTCGGCGGCGCGCTGCGCCTGCTCAAGCCGCTGGGGTTGAGCCAGTACGGCCCGGAGCAACTGGACTTCCTGCGCTACCGGCCGGTGCTGGCCAACCAGCGGCTGAAGCAGGAGTTCGGCTACCAGCCGCGCTATTCCAGCCGCGAAGCCTTCCTCGCCTTCCTCGCCGCCCAGGGCATCAGCTACCGCTCAGACGAAAGCCGACCTTGAGCTCGACCTGGTAGTGCGCCACCTTGCCGTCGAGGATATGCCCGCGGGTGTCGATGACTTCGAACCAGTCCATATTGCGCACGGTCTTGGCGCATTCGGCCAGGGCGTTCTGGATGGCGTCCTCGATGCTGATCTTGGAGGTGCCGACGATTTCGATCTTCTTGTAGGTGCGATGGTCGGACATGCTGTGCGCTCCGCAGTGGGCCTGCAGCAAGCCTAGACCACGCCGCAGGGGTTGCGCGCGCGCCGTGCTAGGCCTGCAGCTCGCGCGTCAACCAGGCGGCCAGGCGCTCGGCGCGTGGATCGCGGACGCGCCCCGGCACCCACAGCGCCAGGCGCGCCTCGGTGGCGACGAAGCCCCAGGGCGCGACCAGGCGACCGGCGGCCAGGTCGTCGGCGACCAGCGGCTGCGGCGCGATGGCCACGCCGAGACCGGCGGCAGCCGCCTCCAGCAGGTAGTAGAGGTGCTCGAAACCCTGGCCCTGCTGCAGCCGCGCCGGCTCCAGGCCCTGCGCCGCGGCCCACTGCGGCCAGGCCTGGGGACGCGAGGCGGTGTGCAGCAGCGGCTCGTCGAGCAGCGCCGCGGCAGGCGCCGCCTGCAGGCGCGCATAGCCGGCAAAGCGCGGGCTCAGCACCGGCCCGATCCGTTCGATATCGAGCTCGTGCACCTGCATGTCCGCCGGCCAGGGCGGCGCGGCGAAGCACAGGGTGGCGTCCACTCCGGGGCGGCGCGGGTCCAGCTCGCCCTCGCTGGCCGACAGCTGCAGGCGCAGCTCCGGCAGCTCGCGGTTGAGGCGATCCAGGCGCGGGATAAACCAGCGCGCCAGCAGGCTGCCGGGGCAACCGAGCACGAAGGGCGCGCCGTCCTGACGCTGGCGCAGCTCGGCACAGACGCCGCGCAGGCGCTCGAAGGCATCGCTGGCCGCATCGCGCAGGCGCATGCCGGCATCGGTGAGTTTCACGCCGCGGCCGTCCTTGTCGAACAGGCTGACGCCGAGCTGTTCTTCCAGCGCACGAATCTGCCGGCTCACCGCGCCATGGGTGACATGCAGCTCCTCGCCGGCGCGGCTGACGCTCTGCAGGCGGGCGGCGGCCTCGAAGGCGCGCAGGGCATTCAGCGGGGGCAGTTCGCGATTCATTGATTTGTGATTTTTCCTGACAGGTCAGGGCAATCTAATCGCTTTTCAGCCTGCTCGCCAGGGGTAGAATGGCGCCATTGCCAAACCTCCTGCCCGCTCGTGGGCAGAGGCCCCAGACAGGAGCTCGACCATGACCTCATTTCGCACCGGCCCCGACACGCGCGGCCTGTTCGGCCGCTTCGGCGGTCAGTTCGTCGCCGAAACCCTGATGCCGCTGATCAACTCGCTGGCCGCCGAGTACGAGAAGGCCAAGAACGATCCGGCCTTCCTCGACGAGCTGGCCTACTTCCAGCGCGACTACATCGGCCGCGCCAGCCCGCTGTACCATGCCGAGCGCCTGAGCGAGCACTTCGGCGGGGCGAAGATCTACCTCAAGCGCGAAGACCTCAACCACACCGGCGCGCACAAGATCAACAACTGCATCGGCCAGATCCTGCTGGCCAAGCGCATGGGCAAGCAGCGCATCATCGCCGAGACCGGCGCCGGCATGCACGGCGTGGCCACCGCCACCGTGGCCGCACGCTTCGGCATGCAGTGCGTGGTGTACATGGGCACCACCGACATCGATCGCCAGCAGGCTAACGTCTTTCGCATGAAGCTCTTGGGCGCCGAGGTGATCCCGGTCACCGCCGGCACCGGCACGCTCAAGGATGCGATGAACGAGGCCCTGCGCGACTGGGTGACCAACGTCCACAACACCTTCTACCTGATCGGTACCGCCGCCGGCCCGCATCCGTATCCGGCCATGGTGCGCGACTTCCAGTCGGTGATCGGCAACGAGGTGCGCGAGCAGATCCTGGCGAAGGAAGGGCGACTGCCCGACTCGCTGGTGGCCTGCATCGGCGGCGGCTCCAACGCCATCGGCCTGTTCCACCCCTTCCTCGATGATGAAGGCGTGCAGATCGTCGGCGTCGAGGCGGCCGGCCACGGCATCGATACCGGCAAGCATGCGGCGAGCATGGCCGGCGGTGCGCCGGGCGTGCTGCACGGCAACCGCACCTTCCTGCTGCAGGACGACGACGGCCAGATCACCGATGCCCACTCGATTTCCGCCGGCCTCGACTACCCCGGCGTCGGCCCCGAACACGCCTGGTTGCACGAGATCAAGCGCGTCGAGTACGTGCCTATCAGCGACGACGAAGCCCTCGCGGCCTTCCACCAGTGCTGCCGCCTGGAAGGCATCATCCCGGCCCTGGAAAGCGCCCACGCGCTGGCCGAAGCCTTCAAACGCGCACCGAAGCTGCCCAAGGATCACCTGATGGTGATCAACCTGTCCGGTCGTGGCGACAAGGACATGCAGACCGTGATGCACCACATGCAGGACAACCAGGAGAAGCACGCATGAGCCGCCTGCACAACCGTTTCGCCGAACTCAAGCAGGAAAACCGCGCCGCGCTGGTGACCTTCGTCACCGCCGGCGACCCCGACTACGGGACTTCCTTGCAGATCCTCAAGGGCCTGCCGGATGCCGGCGCCGACGTGATCGAGCTGGGCATGCCCTTCACCGACCCGATGGCCGACGGCCCGGCCATCCAGCTCGCCAATATCCGCGCTTTGGGGGCCAAGCAGACGCTGGCCAAGACCCTGCAGATGGTTCGCGAATTCCGCGCCGGCAACCAGAGCACGCCGCTGGTGCTGATGGGCTACTACAACCCGATCTTCGTCTACGGCGTCGAGCGCTTCATCGCCGACGCCAAGGCCGCCGGCGTCGATGGCCTGATCGTGGTCGACCTGCCGCCGGAGCACAACGACGAGCTGTGCGAGCCGGCGCAGAGCGCAGGCATCGACTTCATCCGCCTGACCACCCCCACCACCGACGACGACCGTCTGCCCACCGTGCTGGCCGGCAGCTCCGGCTTCGTCTACTACGTGTCGGTGGCCGGTGTCACCGGCGCCGGCGCGGCGACCCTGGATCACGTCGAGCAAGCCGTGGCGCGCCTGCGTCGCCACACCGACCTGCCCCTGTGCATCGGCTTCGGCATCCGCACCCCGGAGCATGCCGCCGAAGTGGCCAAGCGCGCCGAGGGCGCGGTGGTCGGCTCGGCGCTGATCGACAAGATCGCCGAGGCCAACAGCCCGCAGCAGGCCATCGACGGCGTGCTCGGTCTGTGTCGCGAACTGGCCGAAGGGGTACGCGGCGCGCGCCGCTAACGCCACGGGCAGACAAAAGCCGCTGCCGGATCGCTCCGCCAGCGGCTTTTTTATGCGCCCTCAGTGGCCGCCGGCGGCGGCCGGGGCGAACTTGGCGAGAATATGCTCCTGCATGCCGCGCGCCAGCTCTTCCTCGTCGAAGAACACCGCGCCGAGGCCTTCGCGGCGGAAAATCTCCACCGCGTCGGCGCTGTGGGTGCGGATCGCCACCTCGATCTGTGGGTTCAGCGTGCGGGCGATCTCCACCATACGCTGCACGTGCAGCGGATCGGGCGTGGCGATCACCAGCATTGCCGCCTTGGCGATATGCGCCTGGATCAGGCTGCCCGGCTCGGCCGAGTCGCCGCTGACCGCGACCAGGCCCTGGGCGCGGATCTGCTCGACCCGCTCGCGGTTCTGCTCCACCACCACGAAGGGGATGCCGCGCGCCAGCAGGGCCGCCGCGATGCGCCGACCGACCCGGCCGTAACCGACCACCACCACCTGGCCTTCCAGGTACTTGAGCTCGGTGCTGGCCGGCAGCACCGCCAGCGGGTCCTCGCGGAATTCCAGGCGCCGCGCCAAAGCCGAGCGCCGCAGCGCCAGGGCCTTGAACGGCTTGATGCAGGCGAACAGCAGCGGGTTGAGGGCGATGGAGATCAGTGCGCCGGCCAGCACCAGGCTCATGCCCTCCTGCGGCAGCAGACCCAGGGCCAAGCCCAGGCCGGCGAGGATGAAGGAGAACTCGCCGATCTGCGCCAGGCTGGCCGCCACGGTCAGCGCGGTGTTCAGCGGGTAACGCAGAGCCAGCACCAGCACGGCGGCCGCCAGGCCTTTGCCGAGGACGATGATCGCCACCACCGCCAGCACCCGCAGCGGCTCGTCGAGCAGCACGGCGGGGTCGAACAGCATGCCGACCGAAACGAAGAACAGCACGGCGAAGGCGTCGCGCAGCGGTAGCGACTCTTCCGCCGCGCGGTGCGACAGGTCCGACTCGCGCATCACCGTGCCGGCGAAGAAGGCGCCGAGGGCGAAGGACACGTGGAACAGCACCGAGGCGCCGTAGGCGATGCCGATGGCAGCCGCCACCACCGACAGGGTGAACAGCTCGCGCGAGCCGGTCCTGGCGATCTGCAGCAGCAGCCAGGGCAATACCCGGCGCCCGACCAGCAGCATCAGGGCGATGAAACCGGCCACCTGCAACAGGGTCACGCCGAGCACCTGCCACAGCGGCGCAGCGCCGCTGCCGACGGCCGGATTGCCGCCCAGCACCCCGGCCAGCGGCGGCAGCAGCACCAGCACCAAGACCGTGGCCAGGTCCTCGACCACCAGCCAGCCGACCGCGATACGGCCGTTCATCGAATCGAGGATGCCGCGCGTTTCCAGGGCCTTGAGCAGCACCACGGTGCTGGCGCAGGACAGCGACAGGCCGAGCAGCAGGCTTTCGCCGAAGGTCCAGCCCCACCAGCTGGCCACGCCGATGCCCAGTGCCGTGGCCAGGCCCATCTGCACCACCGCGCCGGGCAGGGCGATCTTCTTCACCGCCAGCAGGTCCTTGAGCGAGAAGTGCAGGCCGACGCCGAACATCAGCAGCATCACGCCGATTTCCAGCAGCTGCGGCGCCAGCTCCATGTCGGCGACGAAGCCCGGGGTCGCCGGGCCGATGACGATACCGGCCAGCAGGTAGCCGACCAGCGCCGGCAGCTTCAGTTTCTCGGCGAGAAAACCGCAGATCAACGCCATGCCGAAGCCGCCGGCGAGCATGCTGATAAGGGAGATGTTGTGCTCCATGGCACCTCCTTGATTCAGGAGCCGACCGGGCGCGCCGATGCGGCTGAGACGAAAGACAATCGACGCACACTATCAAGGCATCAAGATCAATTCCATAAATCAATAATTGCAACATCTGTCCAGCGCAGTGCCGATTCTCGGCCCGGCCGCACCGCGCGCCCGGGGTCGACGGGCTTGGCCCGGGCGCACGCGCCGTGCTATCACCGCGGCATCCGTAACCCCGGAGCCCCACCCCATGAGCAAGAACCTGCTGATCACCGGTGCCAGCCGCGGCATCGGCCGCGCCACCGCCCTGCTGGCCGCCGCCCGCGGCTGGCGCGTCGGGGTCAACTACCACAGCGACCGCGCCGCGGCCGACGAGGTGGTGGCGCAGATCACCGCCAGCGGCGGCGAGGCCGTCGCGCTGCAGGCCGACGTGGCCGAAGAAAGCCAGGTGCTGCGCCTGTTCGAGGCGATGGACGCCTTCGGCCCGCTGCACGGCCTGGTGGTCAACGCCGGCATAGTCGCACCGCCCCTGCCGGTGCTGGAGATGAGCGGCGAACGCCTGCGGCGCATGTTCGCGGTCAACGTGCTGGGCAGCTACCTCACCGCCCGCGAGGGCGCCCGGCGCATGGCCCGCAGCCGTGGTGGCGAAGGCGGGTCGATGGTGCTGGTGTCGTCGGTGGCGGCCAGCCTCGGCGCGCCCTTCGAGTACGTCGACTACGCCGGCGCCAAGGGCGCGCTGGACGTGCTGACCCGCGGCCTGGCCAAGGAGCTGGGCGGCGAGGGCGTGCGGGTCAACGCCGTGCGCCCCGGGTTGATCGATACCGAGATCCACGCCAGCGGCGGCCAGCCGGACCGCGCCGAGCGCCTCGGCAAGAGCACCCCGCTGGGCCGCGCCGGGCGGGCCGAGGAAGTGGCCGAGGCGATCCTCTGGCTGCTCGACGACAAGGCCAGCTACACCACCGGCGCGCTGGTCGATATCGCCGGCGGGCGGTAGGGCCCAAGGTCGTGGCTGAAGCCCCTCCCTCAGCCTACTGCGGGTGCCGGACTCAGTCCCAGCGCGGCGCGAACCCCGGGTTGGCCACCCGCTCGCCGCGCTCCAGGCCGGCGATGGCGGCCATGTCCTCGGCGCTCAGGCGCAGCTCGGCCGCAGCCAGGTTGGCAGCCAGATTCTCGCGCCTGGTCGAGGAGGGGATCACCGCATGGCCCTGCTGCAGCGACCAGGCCAGCGCCACCTGCGCCGGGCTGGCGCCATGGGCGGCGGCGATGCGCTGGATCACCGGCTCGGCCAGCACCTTGCCGTAGGCCAGCGGCATATAGGCGGTCAGGTGAATGCCTTGCTGGCGGGTGAAGTCGACCAGCCTGCGATTCTGCAGCAGTGGGTGAATCTCCACCTGGTGGGTGGCGATCTCGTCCGCCCCCACCGCATCGATGGCCTGGCACAGATGGGCGATGGTGAAGTTGGATACGCCGATGGCCGCGGTCAGTCCCAGGCGCTTGGCCTGCAGCAGTTCGCCCAGGTACTGCGTCACGGGGAGCTCGTCGCCCGGCGACGGCCAGTGGATCAGCGCCAGGTCGACCCGCTCCAGCCCCAGGCGCTGCAGGCTCTCCCGCAGGCTGGCGATCACCCGGCCGCTGCCGAGGTTCTCGGTCCAGATCTTGGTGGTGACGATCAGCTCGTCGCGCGCCACGCCGCTGGCGGCGATGGCCTGGCCGACCTCGGCTTCGTTGCCATAAATCTGCGCCGTGTCGATATGCCGATAGCCCAGTTCCAGCCCCGTGCGTACCGAATCGATGGCGACCTGGTCCTTGAGACGGAAGGTGCCGAGGCCGAAGGCAGGGATGAATTTCATGCGCAATCTCCTTGATTGACGGAATCAGTGGCCGACCACCAGGCCGGAGCGGGCAGTGACCGCCTCACGCAGCGCCGGGTTGCGGCTGTCCAGACGACCGCTCCAGGCGGTCAGCGCCAGCGCGCCGAGCACCACCAGCGCGCCGATCCAGGCGGTGTGGATCAGGCCGAGCTGGGCGACGATATGCCCGCCGAGCCAGGCGCCGCCGGCGATGCCCAGGTTGAAGGCGGCGATATTCAGGCCCGAGGCCACATCCACCGCCTGCGGGCTGAAATGTTCGGCCTGCCGCACCACGTAAAGTTGCAGTCCCGGCACGTTGCCGAAGGCCACGGCGCCCCACAGCAACACGGTGCCCAGGGCCAGCCAGGGATTGCCGGCGGTGAGGCCGAGCAGCAGCAGCACACCGGCGAGCAGGGCAAAGATCAGCTTCAGCGCCGCAATCGGCCCGCGCTGGTCGGCCAGCTTGCCACCCCAGACGTTGCCCACGGCAACCGACACGCCATAGACCAGCAGCACCAGACTCACCGCACCGGCGCTGAAGCCGCTGAGCTCCTGCAGGATCGGCGCGAGAAAGGTAAAGGCGGTGAAGGTGCCGCCGTAGCCGAGGGCGGTCATGGCGTACACCAGCAGCAGGCGCGGCTGCTTGAGCACGGCCAGTTGGGTCAGCAGCGAGGCAGGCGGGGTATGAGCGATACCGCGAGGGATATACAGCAGGCTGCCGACGAAGGCGATCACGCCGAGGGCGGACACCGCCAGGAAGGTCTCGCGCCAGCCGAAGTGCTGGCCGATAAAGGTACCCAGCGGCACGCCGGTGACCAGCGCCACGGTCAGCCCGGTGAACATGGTGGCAATGGCACTGGCGGCCTTTTCCTTGGACACCAGGCTGGTGGCGATGGTCGAGCCGATGGAAAAGAACACGCCGTGGGCCAGGCCGGTGACGATGCGCGCGACGATCAGCGACTCGTAGCCCGGCGCCTGCCAGGCCAGCAGGTTGCCGGCGCTGAACAGCAGCATCAGGCCGAGCAGCAGAGCCTTGCGCGGCAGCTTGCCGGTCAGCGCGGTAAGCAGCGGCGCGCCGACCGCCACGCCGAGGGCGTAGAGGCTGACCAGCAGGCCGGCGGAGGGCAGATCGACACCCAGATCGGTGGCGATGGTGGGTAACAGGCCGACGATGACGAACTCGGTCGTGCCGATGGCGAAGGCGCTGAGGGCCAGCGCGAGCAGGGCAATGGGCATGGAATGGCTCCGCAATGAGGTTGATGGCGCGCAGTATCCGAGCCAGACTCATGCGGAAAAAGCCGATAACCCAGCAAAGACCTTTGCCTGAAGATCAACAATGAAAACCAGCCTGGAAGAAATGCTCGCCTTCGTCCGCGTGGTCGACAGCGGTTCGATCAGCGCCGCCGCCGCGCAGCTGGAGCAGACCGCCTCCGGGGTGAGCCGCGCGCTGAGCCGCCTGGAGGAAAAGCTCGCCGTCACCCTGCTGCGCCGTACCACCCGCCGCCTGGAGCTGACCGAGGAGGGCGAGCTGTTCCTCGCCCAGGCGCGGCGCATCCTCGCCAGCGTCGAAGACGCCGAGGAGCAGATGGCGCTGCGCCGCCAGGCGCCGGCCGGACGGCTGCGGGTCAACACCGCCTCGCCCTTTATGCTGCACGTGATAGTCCCGCTGATCGGCGAGTTTCGCGCGCGTTACCCGCAGATCGAGCTGGAACTGCACAGCGACGACCGCATCATCGACCTGCTGGAGCGACGCACCGACCTGGCCATCCGCATCGGTGCGCTGCCCGACTCCAGCCTGCACGCCCGGCCGCTGTGCCACAGCTGGCGACGGGTGCTGGCCAGCCCCGGGTATCTCGCGCGCCACGGCACACCGGACAGCGTCGAGGCGCTGAGCGGGCACAGCCTGATCGGCTTCACCGAGCCGGACGGGCTCAACGACTGGCCGCTGCGTCACGCCCAGGGCGAGCGCTGGCGCATCACCCCGAGCATCCGCGCCTCCAGCGGCGACACGCTGCGCGAACTGGCGCTGGCCGGCGAGGGCCTGGTGTGCCTGTCGGACTTTATGACCGACGCCGATCGGGCCAGGGGCGATCTGGTCGAGGTGCTGGCCGAGCAGCGGGTCGAGGTGCGCCAGCCGATCAATGCGGTGTACTACCGCAACACCGCGCTGGCCTCGCGCATCACCTGCTTCCTGGATTTCCTCAGCGAGCGGCTGGGCAGCCACGGCTAGCTGCCGCCGGTGATAAATGGCCGGGGTGCGCGGCGCAACCTACCCGGCGCGCGGCGTCAGCTGCAGGTAAGGGACGCCGGATCGACCTATCCAGAGGTCAACGAAAAAGGGCGACTCATCGAGTCGCCCTTCCTTCACTGCCCGGCCTGCAGGTTCCACTCCGCCAGCTTCTGCCGCTTGTAGCTCAGCGCCGCGGCCGGCACCGGGGTGACCTTGCCGGTTTCCATCCAGCGCTTGAGGCGGTTGGCGTCGGCCATATGGGTGTACTTGCCGAAGGCGCCGAGCACGACGAAGGCCACCGGGCGATGGTTGATCGAGGTGAGCATCACCAGGCAGCGGCCGGCGGCATTGGTGAAGCCGGTCTTGCTCAGGTCGATGTCCCAGTCGGCCTTGCGCACCAGCGCGTTGGTGTTGCGAAAGCCCAGGCTGTAGACGGGCTTGCGGAAGCTCACGGTGGCCTCGGAGTCGGTGCTGAACTGGCCGATCAGCGGGTACTGCTGCGCCGCCTTGAGCATCAGCGCCAGGTCGCGGGCGGTGGCGACGTTGTGCTCGGACATGCCGGTGGGTTCGACGAAGCGGCTGCTGTGCATGCCCAGCGCCTTGGCCTTGGCGTTCATCGCCGCGACGAAGGCCGCGTGGCCGCCCGGATAGTGGTGGGCGAGGCTGGCGGCGGCGCGGTTTTCCGAGGACATCAGGGCCAGGTGCAGCATGTCGCGGCGGCTGACCTCGCTGCCGATGCGCACCCGCGAGTAGACGCCCTGCATTTCCTTGGTGTCGCGGATGGTGATGGGCAGCACCTGATCCAGCGGCAGCTTGGCGTCGAGCACCACCATGGCGGTCATCAGCTTGGTCACCGAAGCCACCGGCAGACGCAGGTCGGGGTTACTGGCATAGAGTTCCTGGCCGGTCTTCAGGTCGACCAGCAGCGCGCTGCCGGCGGCCAGTTCCTGCTGGGGCTTGGCCGGGGCGGCCTCAAGGTTCGAAACTGCAAGGCCGCCGCACAGCAGCAGGGCCAAAATCGAATGACGGAGTTTCACGGTTCACTTCACCGGTTGAGTAGAGGGGCCTGAGAGCCTGTTCAAAGTCTCGCGAGCTAGAGCAATGCAAGGCAAGAACAGGCGAGGAAGCGGAGTGTACTTTTGTACATGAGCATTCCGAGCCTGTTTTTAACGCAGCAGTGCCGACGCGCAGCAGACTTTCAACAGGTTCTGAGGGCGAACCCTCGGGCGGCGCCCAGTATAGGGACTCGCCGCACGCTCTTGCAGTATGGCTCGCTCAGAGGCTTTGTGCCGGCAACTCCAGCTCGGCCTGCAGCCAGTCGACGAAACGCGCGGTCAGGCGCTGACGGCGTTTGCGCTCGGGCAGCACCAGGTAGTAGCCCAGCGCCGACTGCGCCTCGGCATCGCCCAGGCGACAGAGCAGGCCCTGGGTCAGCAGCTCGTCGACCAGGTGGCGCCAGCCGATGGCCACGCCCTGGCCGGCGATGGCCGCCTGGATCAGCAATGTGTAGTTGTCGAAGCGCAGCGCCCCGGGGGTCGGCACGGCGGCTATGCCCAGGGCGCGGAACAGGCCGTCCCAGTCGAACCAGCGCGAGCGGTGCTCGGGGCGCAGGTGCAGCAGCGGCAACTCGGCCAGCACCGACGCCGGCAGCGGCGGCTGGCGCGCGCCGAGCAGGCGCGGGCTGCACACCGGGAACACCTCCTCGCGAAACAGCAGGTGCGCCTCGCCATGCTTGAAGCGGCCGTCGCCGAAACGAATGGCCACGTCGATATCGCTGGGCACGCTGGCTGGGTCGCGCTCGCTGGTGATCAGGCTGACGTCCACCTCCGGGTACAGGCGGTTGAAGCGCTGCAGCCGCGGCATCAGCCAGTAGGCGGCGAAGGCAAAGTCGGTGGCCACCTGCAGCACCTCGTGCTGCTGCCGCGCGGTGACCGCGGCGAGGCCCGCGTCGAGGCTCGCCAGCCCCTCCTGGACGTGGCCGAGCAGCAGCTCGCCGGCCTCGGTGAGGACGATGCCGCGGTAGACCCGGTCGAACAGGCGCGTGGCCAACTGCTGCTCGAGGCGCTTGATCTGCTGGCTGATGGCCGGCTGGCTGCTGCCCAGCTCGCTGGCGGCGGCGGTGAAGCTGAGCTGGCGCGCCGCCGACTCGAACACCCGCAGCGCCTCCAGGGCCACGCCGTCGAGTGCTTTATGCATAAGCTGAAGTTATCCGAGTCATGTCTTTGAGGCGGGTTTACCCCGTCGCCGTTCTAGCGGAATCATGAAGCCCGCACTGTCGCATAAACTCACAGTATGGAATAGCCGCCGCCATGAGCCGCCCCAATATCCTCTTCATCATGGCCGACCAGATGGCCGCGCCTATCCTGCCGCTGCACGATGCTGCCTCGCCGGTGCAGATGCCCAACCTGATGAAACTGGCCGAGCGGGCCGTGGTGTTCGACTCGGCCTACTGCAACAGCCCGCTGTGCGCGCCGTCGCGCTTCAGCCTGGTCAGCGGCCGGCTGCCGTCGCAGATCGGCGCCTATGACAACGCCGCTGACTTTCCCGCCGACGTGCCCACCTACGCCCACTACCTGCGCCGTCTCGGCTACCGCACGGCGCTGTCGGGCAAGATGCACTTCTGCGGCCCGGACCAGCTGCACGGCTACGAGGAACGCCTGACCAGCGACATCTACCCGGCCGACTATGGCTGGGCGGTGAACTGGGACGAGCCGGAGGTGCGCGCCAGCTGGTACCACAACATGTCCTCGGTGCTGCAGGCCGGCCCCTGCGTGCGCAGCAACCAGCTGGATTTCGACGAGGAGGTGGTGTTCAAGGCCCGCCAGTACCTCTACGACCACGTGCGCCTGACGCCGCAGCAGCCGTTCTGCCTGACCGTGTCGATGACCCACCCGCACGACCCCTATACCATCCCGCGTGAATACTGGGAGCGCTACGAAGGCGTGGACATTCCCCTGCCGCGCCAACACCTCGAGCAGAGCGAGCAGGACCCGCACTCGCAGCGCCTGCTCAAGGTCATCGACCTGTGGGACCAGCCGCTGCCGGCGGACAAGATCCGCGACGCGCGCCGCGCCTACTTCGGCGCCTGCAGCTATATCGACGACAACATCGGCAAGCTGCTGAAGACCCTGGAAGAATGCGGCCTGGCCGAGGACACCATCGTGGTGTTCTCCGGCGACCACGGCGACATGCTCGGCGAGCGCGGCCTCTGGTACAAGATGCACTGGTTCGAGATGGCCGCCCGCGTGCCGCTGCTGGTGCATGCGCCGCAACGCTTCGCCGCGCGCCGGGTCGGCCAGTCGGTCTCGACCCTCGACCTGCTACCGACCCTGGTGGAACTGGCCGGCGGCCGGGTCGAGGAGGGCCTGGCGCTGGAGGGCCGTTCGCTGCTGGCGCATCTGGAAGGTCGCCAGGGCCATGATGAAGTCATCGGCGAATACATGGCCGAAGGCACCACCAGCCCGCTGATGATGATCCGCCGCGGGCCGTGGAAATTCGTCTACTCGGAGCAGGATCCGCTGCTGCTGTTCGACCTGGCCCGCGATCCGCAGGAACGCGAAAACCTGGCCGGCTCGACGGATCACCAGGGCGTGCTGGCCGAGTTTCTCGCCGAGGCGCGGGCGCGCTGGGATATCCCGGCGATCCACGCCGCCACCCTGGCCAGCCAGCGCCGCCGGCGCCTGGTGGCCGAGGCGCTGAGCCAGGGCAAGCTGACCAGCTGGGACCACCAGCCCTGGGTCGACGCCAGCCAGCAGTACATGCGCAACCATATCGATCTCGACGACCTCGAGCGCCGCGCCCGTTATCCCCAGGTTTGAAGCACTGCCGCCCCTAACCAGAAGAAGGAGAAACGTGATGAACCGAATCAGCGTGCTGCTACTGACCGGACTGCTGAGCAGCGCCGGCAACGCCTGGGCCGAGGACGCCAGCTGTGCCAAGGTCAAGCTGGGCGATCCGGGCTGGAGCGATATCGCCGTGACCAACGGCATCGCCAGCTTCCTCCTCGAGGGCCTCGGCTATCAGACGCAGAGCCAGACCCTGGCGGTGCCGATCATCTACGCCGGGCTGCAGAAGGGCCAGATCGATGTCTTTCTCGGCAACTGGATGCCGGCGCAGCAGAGCAACTACGACAAGTTCGTCGCCAGCGGCGAAGTGGACCAGCTGGCGCAGAACCTCGACGGCACCGAGTACACCCTGGCCGTGCCGACCTATGCCTATGAGGCCGGGGTGAAGACCTTCGCCGATCTGGACAAGCATGCCGACAAGTTCGACAGGAAGCTCTACGGCATCGCCTCCGGCTCGCCGGCCAACGAGTCGATCAGGCAGATGATCGCCGCCGACGAGTTCGGTCTGGGCGACTGGACGCTGGTGGAATCCAGCGAGCAGGCGATGCTGGTGCAGGTCGGCCGCGCGGTCAAACGCGAGCAGTTCGTGGTGTTCCTCGGCTGGACGCCGCACCCGATGAACGTGCAGTACGACATGAACTACCTGCGCGGCGGCGAGAAGTATTTCGGCGCCAGCGGCCAGGTCAACACCCTGGCGCGCAAGGGCTATGCCCAGCAGTGCCCCAATGCCGGCAAGCTGCTGAGCAACCTCAAATTCACCCAGGACATGGAGAACAGCATCATGGATCGGGTGCTCAGCAAGCAGGCCAGCAACGACGCCGCGATCAAGGACTGGCTGCAGGCCAACCCGCAGGTGCTCGACGCCTGGCTGGACGGCGTCACCACCCGCGACGGCGGCGACGGCCTGGCCGCGGTCAAGGCGCGGCTTTGAAATAGCCGGGGCAATTGCGTAGGGTGGGGCCAGCCTGCCCACCCTGCCGAGCCTGATCTCGATGCCGCTACCCGACCTCCAGACCCTGCTGCCCTTCCTGCGCTGGCTGCCCGGCATCAGCCGCAAGACCCTCGGCAACGATCTGCTGGTGGGCCTGAGCGGCGCCGTGCTGGCCCTGCCGCAGTCGCTGGCCTATGCGCTGATCGCCGGGCTGCCGGCCGAATACGGCCTGTACGCGGCCATAGTGCCGGTGATCGTCGCCTGCCTGTGGGGCTCGTCCTGGCACCTGATCTGCGGGCCGACGGCGGCCATCTCCATCGTCCTGTTCACCAGCGTCAGCCCCATGGCCGCGGTGGGCAGCGAGCGGTTCATCGCCCTGGTGCTGCTGCTGACCTTTCTCGCCGGGCTGTTCCAGTGGCTGCTCGGCCTGCTGCGCTTCGGCGCGCTGGTCAACTTCGTCTCGCAGTCGGTGGTGCTCGGCTTCACCCTCGGCGCGGCGCTGGTGATCGCCATCGGCCAGTTGCCCAACCTGCTCGGCGTGGAAGTGGCCAGCCAGGCCACCGCCCTGGCCAGCCTGCTGCAGATCGGCCAGCACCTGGGCGACGCGCACTGGCCGAGCCTGGCCGTGGCGGCCGGCACGTTGCTGTTCAGCCTGGGCATACGCCGGCTGTGGCCGAAGGCGCCGGCGCTGCTGCTCGGCCTGGTCGCCGGCAGCGTGCTGGTGTGGCTGCTGCCGCCGCGGCTGGTCGGCGAGATCGCCCTGGTCAGCGCCTTCGAGGGCGGCCTGCCGCCCTTCACGCCGCTGCAGTTCGACCTCAACAGCCTGCTACAGCTGCTGCCGGCGGCGGTGGCCTGCGGCATGCTCGGCCTGGTCACCAGCCTGTCCATCGCCCGCGCCCTGGCGGTGAAATCCCAGCAGTTCCTCGACGCCAACCAGGAGGTGCGCGCCCAGGGCCTGTCGAACATGCTCGGGCCCTGGTTCGCCGGCTCGCTGTCGGCCGGCTCCTTCACCCGCTCGGCGCTGAACCTGCAGGCCGGCGCGCGCACGCCACTGGCCGGGGTGTTCTCGGCGCTGCTGGTGGCGCTGTTCGCCCTGTTCGGCGCCGCCCTGCTGGCACATATCCCGCTGCCGGTGATGGCCGCCGGCATCCTGCTGATCTGCTGGGGCCTGGTCGACCTGGCGGCGATTCGCGCGCTGCGCCGGGTCAGCCGCGCCGAGTTCGCGGTGATGCTGCTGACCCTGGCGGCGACCCTGCTGCTGGAGCTGCAGACGGCGATCTACGCCGGGGTACTGGCCTCGCTGTTCTTCTACCTCAAGCGCACCTCGCAGCCGCGCGTGCGCCTGTGGCACGACGGCGACGACGAGGTGCTGCGCATCGACGGCTCGATCTTCTTCGGCGCCTGCCACTACCTCCAGCAGCTGCTGCAACGCAGTCGCGGCCAACGCCTGGTGATCGACGCCCGGCATATCAACTTCATCGACTACGCCGGGGTGGAGATGCTGCACCAGGAGGCGCGCCGCCTGCAGGCCCTGCAACGCAGCCTGGTGCTGCGCCAGGCGCGGCCGCAGGTGGTGGAGGAGATCCTCAAGCTGGAAGGCGCCGAACGCTGCCCGGTGCAGTTCGAGGAATGACCGCGCTCCGTAGCTTGGGTTGAGGAGCCTGCGACGAAGCCCAACAGGGGTGTATGAGCGGCGGATTGGCGGGGTGGCGGGAGGTCAGTCGGGCGGAGCTCGGCGTGCTCCCTGTTGGGCTTCGCTGCGCTCAGCGCCAACCTACGCGCCAACCAACGCGCTGGCCGATGCAGCAACGCAAAGCCCGATCAGCGCGCTACCGATGCGCCAACCGGCGGCGCAAGCCGCGGGCGACGGCTCAGTCTTGCTCGGCGTCGAGCACGCTCAGATCCAGCGGGCGCGACTGACCCAGCCACAGCGCCCAGTCGCGGTGGTCGCGCAGCTCATCGCCGGTGATCGGATGCACCAGCACGTTGAGCCCGCCGCGATGCTGCAGCAGCCAGGGCAGCAGTTCGCCGAACAGCTCGGGGCGAAAGGCCAGCTGGCAGCTCCAGTCCGGGTGCGGGCCGACCGGGCGCTCATGCAGCCGGCCCATCTTCAGCGGGAAACGCCGCGCGGCCTCCTCGCATAGCGCGCGGGCCTGCTCCAGGCTGGCGGCGTCGAAGTAGACATGGGCGTGGTAGCCCTTGATCCGCGGCAGCGCGTCGTCGTTCATCACGGCCTCCGAGGGCTTCAGCCCGCCAGCTGGCGGCGCAGTTCGGCCAGCACCGGCGCGGTGTCCGGGCGCACGCCGCGCCACAGTTCGAAGGCTTCGGCGGCCTGCTCCACCAGCATGCCGAGGCCGTCCAGGCAGCGCGCCGCGCCCTGATCAAAGGCCCAGCGGTTGAAGGCGGTGGGCTCGCGGCCGTACATCATGTCGTAGCAGACCGTGTGCCCCGGCTGGATCAGGCTCGGCGCGATCGGCGGCAGCTCGCCGCCGAGGCTGGCCGAGGTGCCGTTGACGATCAGGTCCACCGGCGCGTCGAGCCAGTCGAAGCCGGCGGCGACCAGCGGGCCGAGGTCGGCGAATTCGCGCACCAGCTGCTCGGCCTTGCTCACCGTGCGGTTGGCGATCACCAGCACCGCCGGGCGCTGCGCCAGGAAGGGCTCGAGCACGCCGCGCACGGCGCCGCCGGCCCCGAGCACGAGGATGCGCTTGCCGGCCAGGGCGAAGCCGGCGTTGCCCTGCAGGTCGCGGGTCAGCCCGGCGCCGTCGGTGTTGTCGCCGAGCAGGCGGCCGTCTTCCAGCTTCTTCAGGGTGTTCACCGCACCGGCGCGGCGGGCGCGCTCGCTCAGCTGGTCGGCGAGGCGGAAGGCCTCTTCCTTGAACGGCACGGTGACGTTGCCGCCCAGGCCCTCGGCGAAGAAGGCGCGGGCGCAGCCGGCGAAGTCGTCCAGCGGCGCCAGCAGCGCCTCGTAGCTGAGCTGCTGGCCGGTCTGTTCGGCGAACAGGCGGTGGATCAGCGGCGACTTGCTGTGGCCGATGGGGTTGCCGAAGACGCAGTAGCGGTCCATGAGAAATCCTGTTTGTGTAGGCGCCAGTCCGTAGCCCGGATGAAATCCGGGGGCGGTCGGTACATTGCCCCGGATTACATCCGGGCTACGCGTTCACGACAGCGTCGAGAGCCAATCGCGATCGGTCAGAAAATACTCGGTCAGGCGCGCTTCCTCGCTACCCGGCTCGGGCTTCCAGTCGTAGCCCCAACGTACCATCGGCGGCAGCGACATGAGGATCGACTCGGTGCGCCCGCCGGACTGCAGGCCGAACAGGGTGCCGCGGTCGAACACCAGGTTGAACTCGACGTAACGGCCGCGGCGGAAGGCCTGGAACTCGCGCTCGCGCTCGCCGAAGGGGGTCAGCTTGCGGCGTTGGACGATGGGCAGGTAGGCCGCCAGGTAGGCATCGCCGATGGCGCGCATGAAGGCGAAGCTGGTGTCGAAGTCCCACTGGTTGAGGTCGTCGAAGAACAGCCCGCCGATGCCGCGCGGCTCGCCGCGGTGCTTGAGGTGGAAGTAGCGGTCGCACCAGGCCTTGAACCTGGGGTAGACCTCGGCGCCGAACGGTGCGCAGGCGTCATGGGCCACCTGGTGCCAGTGCACGCAGTCGTCTTCGTTGGCGTAGTAGGGGGTCAGGTCGAAGCCGCCGCCGAACCACCAGACCGGCTCCTCGCCCTCCTTCTCCGCGCTGAAGAAGCGCACGTTGGCGTGGGAGGTGGGCACATGGGGGTTTTCCGGGTGGATCACCAGCGACACGCCGAGGGCCTGGAAACCGCGCCCGGCCAGCTCCGGACGATGGGCGCTGGCCGAGGGCGGCAGGCTGTCGCCGAACACGTGGGAGAAGTTGACCCCGCCCTTCTCGATCAGCGCACCGTTCTCGATCACCCGCGTGCGCCCGCCGCCGCCGGCCGGCCGCTGCCAGGCGTCCTCGGCGAACCGGGCCTGGCCGTCTTCGGCCTCGAGGGTGGCACAGATGCGGTCTTGCAGGTCGAGCAGGTAGGCCTTCACGGCCTCGGTACGGTCAGTCACGGCGGCACCTTGAGCGGGAGCGAATCGAAATCGGCGGGCAGCATAGCACTCACGGGCGCGCCTTCGCAGTTGACGGCGGTCGATCGGGGCGTTTGGATAGACCCTTTCGCCGCCTCTCGGCGGCTCGATCAGAGAAGGAATCCGAAATGGCCAAGCGTATCCAGTTCAGCCAGCACGGCGGCAGCGAGGTGCTGGAGTACCGCGACTACCAGCCGGCCGCCCCCGGCCCGCGCGAAGTGCGGGTGGCCAACCGCGCCATCGGCCTGAATTTCATCGACACCTATTTCCGCAGCGGCCTCTATGCGCCGCCGGCGCTGCCCTCCGGCCTGGGCACCGAGGGCGCCGGGGTGGTCGAGGCGGTGGGCAGCGAGGTCAGCGGCTTCGCCGTCGGCGACCGCGTGGCCTACGCCACCGGCCCGCTCGGCGCCTACAGCGAGCTGCATGTGCTGCCGGCGGACAAGCTGGTCAAGCTGCCGGACGGCATCGGCTTCGAGCAGGCCGCCGCGGTGATGCTCAAGGGCCTGACCGTGCAGTACCTGCTGCGTCAGACCTACCCGCTCAAGGGCGGCGAGACCATCCTGTTCCACGCCGCGGCCGGCGGCGTCGGCTCCTTCGCCTGTCAGTGGGCGCGGGCGTTGGGGGTCAGGCTGATCGGCACTGTGAGTTCGGCCGAGAAGGCGGCGCGGGCGAAAGAGCAGGGCGCCTGGGCGACCATCGACTACAGCCACGAGAACGTGGTGCAGCGCGTGCTGGAACTGACCGACGGCGCCAAGTGCCCGGTGGTCTACGACGGCGTCGGCAAGGACACCTGGGAAACCTCGCTGGACTGCGTGGCACCGCGCGGCCTGCTGGTCAGCTTCGGCAATGCCTCAGGCGCGGTCAGCGGGGTCAACCTCGGCATCCTGGCGCAGAAGGGCTCGCTATACGTCACCCGGCCGACCCTGGCCGGCTACGCCGATACGCCGCAGCGCCTGCAGGCCATGGCCGACGAGCTGTTCGCCATGATCGAAAGCGGCCAGCTGCAGGTGGAGATCAGCAACCGCTATGCGCTGAAGGACGCCGCCGCCGCCCAGGACGCGCTGAGCGCCCGGCAGACCACCGGCTCGACCATTTTGCTGCCGTGAAACCTTAGCCCGGATGCAACCCGGGCTACGCAATCAGGACGGGCGAATCACCTCGCCCGTGCGCAGGTCGCGGATCAGGCTGGGATTCTTGCGCCCGCCCAGGGCGCCGCCGAGCACCTTGTCCAGCTGACGCGGGAAATACTGCTCGACGCGCAGACGCGAGCGCGCCGCCGGGCGCCCGGCCGGGTTGGCCGAGGTGGACACCAGCGGCCCGGTATGGCGGCACAGCGCGCGTACCAGCGGATGGTCGCTGACGCGCAGGGCGACGGTGTCGTGCTGGCCGCTGATCCACTCGGGCAGGCGCTCCTGGTGCGGCACCAGCCAGGTGTTGGGCCCCGGCCAGCTACCGGCCAGGCGCTCCTGCCAGATCGCCGGCAGGTCCTGCAGGAGGAAGTCGAACTGCTCGATATCCTCGGCCACCAGGATCAGGCCCTTGTGCATCGGCCGCTCCTTGAGCGCCAGCAGGCGATCCACCGCCTCTTCGTTCCACGGATCGCAGCCCAGGCCCCAGACCGCCTCGGTGGGATAGGCGATCACACCACCCTCGCGCACCACGCGCGCCGCTTGCTGCACCTGCCAGTTGCCGGCCATCGACTGTCTCCCGCTGAATCAATGGCCGGCAGTCTATCCAAGTCGGCCATGCGACTGTAGCCCGGATGCATCCGGGCTACGGCTTGCGCGCCAGCCAGCGTCCCGCCTCGCTGCACACCCGTCCATCCAGCTCCAGTTCGGTCAACGCCGCCAGCACCTCGCTCAGCGCCCAGCCACTGGCCTGCACCAGCGCCTCGCTGCTCTGCGGCGCGGCATGCAGCAACTCCAGCAGGGGATGCGCGGCCCCCTCTGGAGCAGGGCTCGGCCCGGGCGCCTGCCAACCGCGCAGGGCCTCGAGAATATGCTCGATGCTTTCCACCAGCGTCGCGCCGTCGCGGATCAACTGATGACAGCCGCGCGCCCCGGGATGGTGAATCGAACCGGGAATGGCATAGACCTCGCGCCCCTGTTCGGCGGCCAGGCGCGCGGTGATCAGCGAACCGCTGGACGGGCTGGCCTCGACCACCAGCACGCCCAGCGACAGACCGCTGATGATGCGGTTGCGCCGCGGGAAGTTGCTCGCCTGCGGCGGGCAATCCAGCGGCAGTTCGGAGACCAGCGCGCCGCCCTGCTCTGCGATCTGCGCCGCCAGGCGCTGGTGCCGCGCCGGGTACAGGCACTGCAGGCCGGTGCCGAGTACCGCCACCGTCGCGCCGCCCACATCCAGCGCGCCCTGGTGGGCGGCGCCGTCGATCCCCAGGGCCAGGCCGCTGGTGATGACGAAACCGCCGCCGGCCAGGCTGCGGGCGAAGGCATGGGCGGTATCCAGGCCCGGCTTCGACGCGCGCCGGCTGCCGACCATGGCCAGTTGCGGTCGTTCGAGAATGCCCGGATCGCCGGCGACGAACAGCAGCGGCGGGGCGTCCGCCAGTTCGGCCAACAGCGCCGGGTAGCGCGCATCGTCCCACATCAGCAGATGCTGTCCGGGCTGCTCCAGCCAGGCCAGCGCCGCCGCGGCGCGCTCGCGGATCTCGGCGCTGCGCCGCGGCTCGGCGCACATGGCCGGCAGCCCCAGGGCACGCCAGGCACTGGCCGGCGCACTGAGGGCGGCCGAGGCGCTGGCGAAGGCGCCGAGCAGTTTGCGAAAACGCCGCGGCCCCAGCTCCGGCAGGAGGTGCAGACGCAGACGGGCTTCGAGCTCGGCGGGAGAGACGGCGGGGGATGGAGCGGAAGGTTGCGACATGGGGATCATCCTTGATCGGTCGCGCCGCCGCAGCGGCGGGTACAGAAAGCACAAGCCCCGCATTCGCGGGGCTTGTCGATGCTACGGGTTACGCACCTTGTCCATGATCGCCAGCGAGCGGGACGCCCCCAGCACCAGGCCATAGCTGAGCTTGTCGTAGGTGCGGAACACCATCAGCAGACCGGAGCGCTCGTCCGGAATCTTCACGCTCTCGCCGGTGATGCGGTCGCGCACGGTTTCGCCGGTCTTGTACACCGCCAGCACGTTGCCGATCTCCAGGCCGTCGCGCGCGCCCTTGTTCAGGGTGACCACGTCGAACTGGCCGATCTGGGTCACACCGCGCGGCACGTCGAGGATCAGGCCGTCGATCTCGCCGGCCGGTTCGCTGGGCATGAAGGTGGAGTTGATCGCGCGCTCTTCGGTGGGGAACAGGCGGTCGCCGAGGCGCACTTCCTGGGTCGAGCGGCTCAGCAGCATGGTGCCGATATCGCCTTCCTCGGCGACGATCTCGCCGGTGCCGATATCGTCGGCGTTGATGCCGAGGAATTCCTGGGTTTCCGGGTCGGTGTAGGTCTTGCCCTGGCGGAAGATGCCGTACACCGGCGCGCTTTCGTCGAAGCTGCCGCGGGCGTAGACGCGGTCACCGGCGCCGCTGACCACGCGCTCGGCGTTACCGGCCACCACGTAGGGGGCGCCGGCGAACTGCTCAGGGGTGTCGACGATGCGGTTGGACAGCAGGAAGCTGTTGATCGCTTCCAGCGGGATGGTCGGGATCGCCTCGGCCATCGGCGTGCTGCGCACCTGCGGCGACAGCTTGATGGTGCCGCGCGACTCGCCGCGGTTGAGCATCAGGCGCGGCTGGCCGTCGATGTAGACGAGGTTGAGGGTATCACCGGGGTAGATCAGGTGCGGATTGGCGACTTGCGGGTTGGCATGCCAGATTTCCGGCCACTTCCACGGTTGACTCAGGAACTTGCCGGAAATATCCCAGAGGGTATCGCCCTTGACCACGGTGTAGCGGTCCGGGTGACCGTCCTTGAGTTGCACTTCGGCCTGGACCAGGCCGGTCTGGGCCAAACCGCCGGCTGCCAGCAGCAGCAGGGCGAGTAGTGATTTCCTCATACGGTGAATCCCTTTATTATGTGTCTTCACGTGAAGCGCCCTAGCGCCGCGTCCAAACCCGCTGAATCCGCGGCGTGAAGCCGTTTTTCAATGCTGTTCATCATCTTAGCAGCGGATTTTGACTTTATTCCACAAGTGCATCACAAACGCATATGGCGATCCTGAATATCCTCGAATTTCCTGATCCACGCCTGCGTACCATCGCCAAACCGGTGGACGTCGTGGACGACTCCATCCGTCAATTGGTCGACGACATGTTCGAGACCATGTACGACGCGCCCGGTATCGGCCTGGCGGCGACCCAGGTCAACGTGCACAAACGCGTGGTGGTGATGGATCTGTCCGAGGACAAGTCCGAGCCGCGGGTATTCATCAATCCCGAGTTCGAGTCGCTGACCGAAGAGATGGATCAGTACCAGGAAGGCTGCCTGTCGGTGCCCGGCTTCTACGAGAACGTCGACCGCCCGCAGAAGGTCAGGATCAAGGCGCTGGACCGCGACGGCCAGCCCTACGAGCTGATCGCCGAAGGCCTGCTCGCCGTATGCATCCAGCACGAATGCGATCACCTCAACGGCAAGCTGTTCGTCGACTACCTGTCCAGCCTGAAACGCGACCGGATCAAGAAAAAGCTGGAAAAACAGCACCGCCAGCGGGCTTGATCCACCAGATTCCTAAAGGCTTGCCGCGGCAAGCCTTTTTCTTTTAGCGAGCCCCCATGTCTGACTCCCTGCGCATCGTCTTCGCCGGCACCCCGGAATTCGCCGCCGAACACCTCAAGGCCCTGCTGGCCAGCCAGCATGAAATCGTCGCCGTCTACACCCAGCCGGATCGCCCGGCCGGTCGCGGCCAGAAGCTTGCGCCCAGCCCGGTCAAGCAGCTCGCCGTGGAGCACGGCATCCCCGTCTACCAACCGGCCAGCCTGCGCAACGAAGAGGCCCAGGCCGAGCTGGCCGCGCTCAAACCGGACCTGATGGTGGTGGTGGCCTACGGCCTGATCCTGCCGCAGGCGGTGCTCGACACGCCGCGCCTGGGCTGCATCAACAGCCACGCCTCCTTGCTGCCGCGTTGGCGGGGCGCCGCGCCGATCCAGCGCGCGGTACAGGCCGGCGACGGCGAGAGCGGCGTCACCGTGATGCAGATGGAGGCCGGCCTGGACACCGGGCCGATGCTGCTCAAGGTCAGCACCCCGATCGGTCCCGACGATACCGGCGGCAGCCTGCACGACCGCCTTGCCCAGCTCGGTCCGCAGGCCGTGCTTACCGCCATCGCCGGCCTGGCCGCCGGCACCCTGGTCGGCGAAGTGCAGGACGATGCCCAGGCCAACTACGCGCACAAGCTGAACAAGGATGAGGCGCGCCTCGACTTCAGTCGTCCGGCCGTGGAACTGGAGCGCCTGGTACGTGCCTTCCATCCCTGGCCGATCTGCCATACCACGCTGGCGGGCGATGCCCTGAAAATCCACGCAGCGGAGATAGGCGAGGGCAGCGGTGCGCCCGGCAGCATCCTCGCCGCCGACAAGCGCGGCCTGACCGTGGCCTGCGGCGAGGGCGCGCTGCGCCTGACTCGTGTGCAGCTGCCCGGCGGCAAACCGCTGGCTTTCGCCGACCTCTATAACAGCCGCCGCGAGCAGTTCGCCGCCGGCCTGGTGCTCGGTCAATGAACCCACGCCTGGCCGCCGCCCGCGCCCTGACCGCCGTACTGTCCGGCAAGGCTTCGCTGGGCAGCAGCCTGCCGCCGCAATTGGACAAGGTCGAACACCATGACCGCGCGCTGGCGCAGGATTTGGCCTTCGGTGCCGCGCGCTGGCAGCCGCGTCTGCAGCTGCTGGCCGACAGGCTGCTGGAAAAACCCTTCAAGGCCGCCGACAAGGACGTGGAAGCCCTGCTGCTGATCGGCCTCTACCAGCTGCTGCACAGCCGCATCCCGGCGCACGCCGCCATCGGCGAAACGGTCGGCTGCGCCGGCGCGCTGAAGAAACCCTGGGCCAAGGGCCTGCTCAACGCCGTGCTGCGCCGCGCCCAGCGCGAGCACGAGGCGCTGTTCGCCGAACTGGAGCGCGACCCGGTGCTGCACACCGCCCACCCGCGCTGGCTGCAGAAGGCGCTCAAGGCGCACTGGCCCGAGCACTGGCAAGCCATCTGCGCCGCCAATAACGCCCACCCGCCGCTGATCCTGCGGGTCAATCGCCGCCACGGCAGCCGCGACGCCTATCTCGAAGAGCTGCGCAGTGCAGGCCTTGCAGCCGAACCCTGCACCTTCAGCCGCGACGGCGTGCGCCTGCTGCAGCCCTGCGACGTGACCACGCTGCCCGGCTTCAAGCAAGGCCGCGTCAGCGTGCAGGACGAGGCTGCGCAGCTGGCCGCCGAGCTGCTCGAGCTGGCCCCCGGCCAGCGGGTGCTGGACGCCTGCGCCGCGCCCGGCGGCAAGACCTGTCACCTGCTGGAGGTCGAGCCGGCCTTGCGCGAAGTGGTGGCCGTGGACCTGGAGGCCAAGCGTCTGGCGCGCGTGCGCGAGAACCTGGAGCGCCTGCAGCTCGATGCCACCCTGATCGCCGCCGACGGCCGCGACACCGCCGCCTGGTGGGACGGCACGCCGTTCCAGCGCATCCTGCTCGATGCGCCCTGTTCGGCCACCGGGGTGATCCGCCGCCATCCGGATATCAAGCTGACCCGCCAGCCCGAGGACATCCCCGCCCTGGCCCAACTGCAGGGCGAGCTGCTCGACGCCCTGTGGCCGACGCTGGCGCCGGGCGGCGTGCTGCTCTACGCCACCTGCTCGGTGCTGCCGACCGAGAACAGCGAGACCGTCGCCGCCTTCCTCGCCCGCACCCCGGATGTTCAGGAAGTGACCATCGCCGGCGACTTCGGCCTGCAATCGCCACAGGGTCGCCAGTTGCTGCCGCAGCTGGACGGCCACGACGGCTTCTACTATGCCAAGCTGATCAAGACTGCCGCGCCCGCGCGCGGCTAACGGAGCCCATCAGTGAAGATCATTATTCTCGGCGCCGGCCAGGTTGGCGGCACCCTGGCGGAACACCTGGCCAGCGAGGCCAACGACATCACCGTGGTCGACACCGACGGCGACCGCCTGCGCGACCTGGGCGACCGCCTGGATATCCGCACCGTGCAGGGCAAGGGTTCCTTCCCCACCGTGCTGCGCCAGGCCGGCGCCGACGATGCCGACATGCTGGTGGCGGTGACCAACAGCGACGAAGTCAACATGATCGCCTGCCAGGTGGCCTATACCCTGTTCCACACCCCGACCAAGATCGCCCGGGTGCGCGAGGCGGCCTACCTGACCCGCAGCGGCCTGTTCGACAACGAGGCGATCCCGGTCGACGTGCTGATCAGCCCCGAGCAGGTGGTGACCAACTACATCAAGCGCCTGATCGAATACCCCGGCGCCCTGCAGGTGATCGACTTCGCCGAGGGCAAGGCGCAGCTGGTGGCGGTCAAGGCCTACTACGGCGGCCCGCTGGTCGGCCAGCAGCTGCGCCAGCTGCGTCAGCACATGCCCAACGTCGACACCCGGGTGGCGGCAATCTTCCGCCGCAACCGGCCGATCATGCCGCAGGGCGACACGGTGATCGAAGCCGACGACGAGGTGTTCTTTATCGCCGCCAAGGCCCACATCCGCGCGGTGATGAGCGAGATGCGCCGCCTCGAGGACAGCTACAAGAAGGTGGTGATCGCCGGCGGCGGGCATATCGGCGAACGCCTGGCCGAGGCCATCGAGAGCCGCTACCAGGTGAAGATCATCGAGATGAACCCGGCGCGCTGCCGCTACCTGTCCGAAGCCCTCGACAGCACCATAGTGCTGCAAGGCAGCGCCTCGGACCGCGACCTGCTGGTGGAAGAGAACATCAACGACGCCGACATCTTCCTAGCCCTGACCAACGACGACGAGGCCAACATCATGTCGTCCTTGCTGGCCAAGCGCCTCGGCGCGCGCAAGGTGATGACCATCATCAACAACCCGGCCTACGTCGACCTGGTGCAGGGCGGCGAGATCGACATCGCCATCAGCCCGCAGCTGGCCACCATCGGCACATTGCTGACCCACGTGCGCCGCGGCGATATCGAAAGCGTGCACAGCCTGCGCCGCGGCGCGGCCGAGGCGCTGGAAGTGATCGCCCACGGCGACGCCAAGTCGAGCAAGGTGATCGGCCGCATGATCGAGGACATCGCCCTGCCGCCGAGCACCACCATCGGCGCCATCATCCGCGACGAGGAAGTGCTGATCGCCCACGACGACACGGTGATCGAGTCCGGCGACCACGTGATCCTGTTCCTGGTCGACAAGAAATACATCCGCGACGTCGAGCGCCTGTTCCAGGCCGGCCTGACGTTCTTTTGAGCCCGGCCAGTCCGGGCGACAACGCAGGATCCGAGATGAGCACCGAGACGCTGGAAAAACTGCTGGCCAAAGGCACCGACAACGCCCTGCTGCGCTTCGGCCTGGGCAAGGGCCATCTGGATGCCGGCAACGCCGCCCTGGCTGCCGAACACCTGCGCCGCTGCGTCGAGTTCGATCCGGCTTATTCGGCGGCCTGGAAGCTGCTGGGCAAGGCCCTGCAGGCCGGCGCCGACACCGACGGCGCGCGCCAGGCCTGGCAACAGGGCATCGCCGCCGCGCAAGCCAAGGGCGACAAGCAGGCGGAAAAGGAAATGACGGTATTTTTGCGCAAGCTGGACAAGGCCCACCCCTGACAGCCCGCCGCTCCTGAGCTAGCCTGAGGCGAAGCCTTGCTTCGCCCTTCGCCCTCGCATGGGAGTCGACCGATGAAACCCAGCTTCTCCGGTCTTGTCGCCGCCAAGAATGGCCAACTGGCCGTTACCCTGCGCGCACCGAATACCGGCGGCACAGGCGCTATCTCCTGTCGTAGTCAGGCAAACCTGGGCACCGACGGCAACGGCATCCTCACCTTGTCAGCCGGCATCGGCAGCCCGCCCGGCATGTGGGTACATTACGTCGAGACCCGCGCCGCCTACGGCATCGCCGAGGCCGGCGAGACTTGGTCGGCGAGCGGCCCGTTCAGCGGCTGTCAGATCGTGGTCGGCAGCACCGATGGGCGGGTATTCGTCGCCCATCTGGCGCAGCAGTCTGGCTCGGCTGCCGACACCGACTGGTCCGGGCGGGGCTGGAAAGGGGACGTATGGGGACGCTGGAAGGTGCCGGTGCCGTCCTACGACTTCTACTCCAACAGCGTCGTCTTCGTCGACTGGTCCAAGGGCGCTTCGCCCAAGGACATCAGCGTCGTTCGCGTGGATCTGCGCACCCGCAGCATGGGCGGTTTCGACAACGGCCCGATGGAGATCTTCAACGTGGTTCAGGTGGCTTGATCAGGCCACTGCCCGCTCCCGCGGCAGCAGCCGGCCGATGGCGCCGAGCAGCATGCCGTACAGCGGTACGAACAGAATCAGGCTGATCGCCAGCTTGATCGCATAGTCCACCGTGGCGATCTCCACCCAGTTGGCGGCCATGAAGGCGTCGCCGCTGCGCCAGAAGGCGATGGAGAAGAAGGCGTAGGTGTCCAGCAGGTTGCCCAGCAGGGTCGAGGCTGCCGGCGCCACCCACCACTGGCGCAGCTGGCGCAGGCGGTCGAACACCTGAATATCCAGCAGCTGCCCCAGCACATAGGCGAGGAAGCTGGCCAGGGCGATGCGGAAGACGAAGGCGTTGAACTCGCCGAGGGCGGCGAAGCCGGCGAAGCGCGCCTCGTGGAACAGCACCGAGACCACGTAGGACGCCAGCAGCGCCGGCAGCATGACCCGGGCGATCACCTGGCGCGCCGGGCCCTTGCCGAGCAGGCGCACGGTCAGGTCGGTGGCGAGGAAGATAAAGGGAAAGCTGAACGCGCCCCAGGTGGTCTGCCAGCCGAACAGGCTCATGGGCAGCTGCACCAGGTAGTTGCTGGCGATGATGATCAGGATATGGAAGGCGATCAGAACGGCCAGCGCCGCACGGCGGGCCGAAGGGGTGAGGCTGTGCATGTCGATCCTTTTTGAGTGCGATGGGGTGAGGGAACCCATGGTCGGGCCGCGACCTGGCGCGGCGGCCGGCATTCTAGCGATTTCCTGACTCGCAGGGTAACTTTTTAACCCGCGGCGGATGGGCGGTCATTTCTTGTACAGCGCTCAGGCCTGCATAAAGCGCAGCCCGGCCCCTTCGGCATCCACCCGCACCACCTCCATCTGCAGCACCGGTGCCTCGATCGGCAGGTCCTGCACCTGGCCGCTGACCCGATCGCCGACGCTCAGCGCGGCCATCTGCGGATGCCGCACGTAGACGCCGCTGTCGGACAGGTCGCGGGTCTGCGCCACCAGTTCGCCGAAGCTGGGGTGGCAGATCTTGATCCGGCACTTGATCGGGGTGCGTACCTGGTGACGCTGATTCGACATGGCGGGGCTTCCATTCGGCGCGGAGGATGCCGCCTTTAATAACGCAAAACGTCGGCAAATCCCAAGGATTGGCGGAAAAAAGGCGCCATCGCGGCGCCTTGCTTCAGTACCACTTGGCCTCGCCGTCCGGACGTTTCTTGAAGCGTTTCATGCTCCACATGTACTGACTCGGATAGTTGCGCACGTAGCGCGACACCACTTCGCTCATGGCCGCCACGCCTTCTTCCACGTTCTCGCTGTACATGCCTTCGGGCGCCGCTTCGAGGATCACCTTGTAGCCGCTGCCGTCCGGCAGGCGCAGCGCATGCAGGAACACGCCGACCGCCTTGCCGCCGGCAAGCATGCCGGGGACGAACTTGCTGGTCAGCGCGGTGGTGCCGAGAAAGGGCACGAAAACGCCGGCGGAACGGCTCGGCTCCGGATCGGCGGGAATGCCCACGGCGCCGCCTTTGCGCACTTCCTTGATGACGCTGAGGATGCCTTCCTTGGTCGAGGGCGCCACACGGTTGCCCATCTGCACGCGCTGCTGCTGCAGCAGCTCGTCGACGGCCTTGAGCTTGGGTGGGCGGTAGAAGATGATCGGTTTGCACTGGTTGCAGTAGAAGTGGTTGAGCACTTCCCAGTTGCCCAGGTGGCTGGTGATGCCGACCACGCCCTTGCCCGAGGCCAGCGCCTGCTGCAGCACTTCCAGGCCTTCCACTTGGCGGATCAGCTTGAGCGATTTCTGCGCCGGCCAGATCCAGGCGCAGGCGCTTTCGGTCAGGGTCTTGCCGATGTCCTTGAGGCTCTGCCCGACCAGACGATCCAGTTCGGCCTGATTCAGCTCGGGAAAGCACTTGCTCAGGTTGATGCGCACCACGTCGCGCGAGCCGTTGGGCAATTTCCACATCAGCCAGCCGATGGCATTGCCCACCGCTTGCACGGCGCGCCAGGGCAGCAGGGCGAACAGACGGAGAAAGCCGACCACCAGCCGGCCTTTGAATGCTTCCACGAATGACTCCAGGGGTTGCATGAAAAGCCGGCATTGTACCCGCCATGCTCAGATCACGTAGCCCGGATGCGATCTGTGGCCGCTGCGGCCTTCAGGCCGTCGCCGCCGAACCGCTCAACGCGGGGTAACGGTCACAGTCGGTGGTGTGGTCCATCACCATGCCCGTGGCCTGCATGAAGGCATAGCAGATGGTCGGCCCGACGAAGTTGAAGCCCGCCTTGCGCAACGCCTTGCTCATCGCCTCGGCCTCGGGCGTCACCGCCAGCATCTGGCTGCGGTCGCTGAAATGATTGATCTTCGGCGCGCCGCCGACGAAGGACCAGAGCCAGGTCACCGGATCCTCCAGCGTCAGCCAGGCCTGGGCATTCTGCCGCACGGCCTTGAGCTTGAGGCGGTTGCGGATGATGCCGGGCTCCTGCATCAGCGCCTCGATTTCCTCGTCACTCAGCCGCGCCAGGCGTTCGGGCTCGAAGCCGTGCAGCACCTGACGATAGCGCTCGCGCTTCTTCAGCACGGTGATCCACGACAGCCCGGCCTGGGCCCCTTCGAGCAGCAGCATCTCGAACAGCGCGCGCGGCTCGCGCTGCGGCACGCCCCATTCCTCGTCGTGGTAGGCCTGGTACAGCGGATCGTCGGTACACCAGAAGCAGCGGGGCATGGTCTCGGCCTCGGTCGCGGGAGATGGCTCGGACTATAGCGGTAAAACAGCTGGATATAAATACAGCCTCGCGAAGCCGGGCGCGCCTGATCCTGCGGGCTGCGCCCAGTTTCGATATACTCCCCGGCTTTCCGTCGCAGCCTCAACAGGTGAATTTTTCGTGAGCCAGACCAAGCCTGCCGTGCGCACCTTCCAGGACCTGATCCTGGCCCTGCAGAACTACTGGGCCGAGCAGGGCTGCGTGGTGCTGCAGCCCTACGACATGGAAGTGGGCGCCGGGACCTTCCACACCGCCACCTTTCTGCGCGCCGTCGGTCCCGAGACCTGGAACGCCGCCTACGTGCAGCCCTCGCGCCGTCCGGCCGACGGCCGCTACGGCGAGAACCCCAACCGCCTGCAGCATTACTACCAGTTCCAGGTGGTCTTGAAACCCAACCCGGAGAACTTCCAGGAGCTGTACCTCGGCTCGCTGCAGGCCATCGGCATCGACCCGCTGGTGCACGACATCCGCTTCGTCGAGGACAACTGGGAATCGCCGACGCTCGGCGCCTGGGGCCTGGGCTGGGAAATCTGGCTCAACGGCATGGAAGTCACCCAGTTCACCTACTTCCAGCAGGTCGGCGGTATCGAATGCTACCCGGTGACCGGCGAGATCACCTACGGCCTGGAGCGCCTGGCCATGTACCTGCAGGGCGTCGACTCGGTCTACGACCTGATCTGGACCGACGGCCCGTTCGGCACCGTGACCTACGGCGACGTGTTCCACCAGAACGAGGTGGAGCAGTCCACCTACAACTTCGAGCACGCCAACGTCGAGAAGCTGTTCGAGCTGTTCGATTTCTACGAGAGCGAAGCCAACCGCCTGATCGAGCTGGAGCTGCCGCTGCCGACCTACGAAATGGTGCTCAAGGCCTCGCACACCTTCAACCTGCTCGACGCCCGCCGCGCTATTTCGGTGACCGCGCGCCAGCAGTACATCCTGCGCGTGCGCACCCTGGCCCGTGCGGTAGCGCAGAGCTACCTGCAGGCGCGCGCCAAGCTCGGCTTCCCCATGGCCACCCCCGAACTGCGTGACGAAGTACTGGCCAAGCTCAAGGATGCAGGTCTCCTGCAAGACGAAGACCTGGGCAACACCCTGGAGGCGCAAGCATGAGTGCACAAGATTTTCTGGTCGAACTGGGCACCGAAGAACTGCCACCGAAAGCCCTGAAGAGCCTCGGCGAGGCCTTCCTCGCCGGCATCGAGAAAGGCCTCAAGGCCGCCGGCCTGGACTACGCGCAAGCCCGCGTGTATGCCGCGCCGCGGCGCCTGGCGGTACTGGTCGAGCAACTCGCCAGCCAGCAGCCTGACCGCAGCATGAACCTCGACGGCCCGCCGATCCAGGCCGCCTTCGACGCCGAAGGCAAGCCGACCCAGGCCGCCCTGGGCTTTGCCCGCAAGTGCGGCGTGGACATCGCCGAGATCGACCGCAGCGGCGCGAAACTGCGTTTCGCCCAGCACATCCCCGGCCAGCCGGCGGTGCAGCTGCTGCCGACCATAGTGCAGGATTCGCTGAACGACCTGCCGATCCCCAAACGCATGCGCTGGGCCGCGCGTCGCGACGAGTTCGTCCGTCCCACCCAGTGGCTGGTGATGCTGTTCGGCGATGCGGTGGTCGACTGCGAGATCCTCGCGCAGAAGGCCGGTCGCGTGTCCCGCGGCCACCGCTTCCACGCCAACCGCGAGGTGCGCATCGGCAGCCCGGCCAGCTACGCCGAGGACCTGCGCAGCGCCTATGTGCTGGCCGACTTCGCCGAGCGCCGCGAGCTCATCTCCCGCCGCGTCGACGAGCTGGCCGCCGCCGAGCAGGGCAGCGCCATAGTTCCGCCGGCGCTGCTGGACGAAGTGACCGCGCTGGTCGAGTGGCCGGTGCCGCTGGTCTGCTCCTTCGAGGAACGCTTCCTCGAGGTGCCGCAGGAGGCGCTGATCAGCACCATGCAGGACAACCAGAAGTACTTCTGCCTGCTCGATGCCAAGGGCAAGCTGCTGCCGCGTTTCATCACCGTGGCCAACGTCGAGTCCAAGGATCCGGCGCAGATCGTCGCCGGCAACGAGAAAGTGGTGCGCCCGCGCCTGACCGACGCCGAGTTCTTCTTCAAGCAGGACAAGAAGCACAAGCTCGAAGGCTTCAACCAGCGCCTGGCCAACGTGGTGTTCCAGGCCCAGCTCGGCTCGGTCTACGACAAGGCCCAGCGCGTCTCCGCCCTGGCCGGTTTCATCGCCGGGCAGATCGGTGGCGACGCCCAGCGCGCCGCCCGCGCCGGTCTGCTGTGCAAGTGCGACCTGGCCACCGAGATGGTCGGTGAATTCCCCGAGATGCAGGGCATCGCCGGCTACTACTACGCGCTCAACGACGGCGAGCCGCAGGACGTCGCCCTGGCCCTCAACGAGCAGTACATGCCGCGTGGGGCAGGGGCGGAGCTGCCGAGTACCCTGACCGGCGCCGCGGTGGCGGTGGCCGACAAGCTCGACACCCTGGTCGGCATCTTCGGCATCGGCATGCTGCCCACCGGCTCCAAGGACCCCTACGCCCTGCGTCGCGCGGCGCTGGGGATTCTGCGGATCCTGATCGAGAAGGACCTGGACCTCGACCTGGCCGCCGCCGTGGCCTTCGCCATCGAGCAGTTCGGGGACAAGATCAAGGCCGATGGGCTGGGCAATCAGGTGCTGGAGTTCATCTTCGACCGCCTGCGCGCCCGCTACGAGGACGAAGGCGTCGAGGTCGCGGTGTACCAGGCAGTGCGCGCGGTCGGCCCGACCTCGCCGCTGGACTTCGACCAGCGCGTGCAGGCCGTGCAGGCGTTCCGCGCCCTGCCGCAGGCCGCCGCCCTGGCCGCGGCGAACAAGCGCGTGTCCAACCTGCTGAGCAAGGCCGAAGGCGGCATCGCCGCCCAGGTCGAGGCGCACTACTTCGACAGCCCCAGCGAGTTCGCCCTCAACGCCGCGATCCAGCAGGCCGACCAGGCCGTGCAACCGCTGGCCGCGTCGCGTCAGTACAGCCAGGCGCTGAGCCAGCTGGCCAGCCTGCGCGAGCCGGTGGACGCCTTCTTCGAGGCGGTGCTGGTCAACGCCGAAGACGCCAAGGTACGCGCCAACCGCTACGCCCTGCTGGCCCGCCTGCGCGGGCTGTTCCTCGGCGTCGCGGATATCTCGGTGCTGGGCTGACGCCAGCCGCGGCAAGCTCCAAGCTTCGAGCGGCAAGCTGTCCGCCCTGACTTGGAGCTTGCGCCTTGGAGCTTGTAGCTATGAAGTTGCTGATTCTCGACCGCGACGGCGTCATCAACCAGGACTCCGACGCCTATATCAAGAGCCTGGACGAGTGGATTCCGATCCCTTCGTCCATCGCCGCCATCGCCCGCCTGTCGCGCGCCGGCTGGACCGTGGCGGTGGCCACCAACCAATCCGGCATCGCCCGTGGCTACTACGACCTGGCCACCCTCGAAGCCATGCACGCGCGCCTGCGCGAACTGGTGGCGGAGCAGGGCGGCGACCTCGGCCTGATCCTCCACTGCCCGCACGGGCCGGACGACGGCTGCGCCTGCCGCAAGCCGAAACCGGGCCTGCTGCACGGCATTGCCGCGCACTACGGCACGCCATTGGCAGGCGTGTGGTTCGTCGGCGACAGCAGCGGTGACCTGCAGGCCGCGCAAGCCGTCGACTGTCAGCCCGTGCTGGTGAAAACCGGCAAGGGCGAACGTACCCTGGCCAAACCGTTGCCGCCGGGAACCCTGGTATTCGATGATCTGGCGGCCGTCGCCGATCAACTGCTCTCATAAGGTGCAAGGCTCCATGACGATATCGCAGGCCCTCAGAACCACGCTCTTCTACCTGCTCCTGTCGTCCAGCGCCTTTCTCTGGTGCATCGTCAGCGTACTGGCGGCGCCCTTCCTGCCGTTCCGCCGGCGCTACCGCTTCGTCATCCAGAACTGGTGCCGCTGCGCGGTGTGGCTGGCCAGGGTGGTGGTCGGCATCCGCTACCAGGTGCGCGGCCTGGAGCACATCCCCGCGCAGCCCTGCGTGATCCTGGCCAACCACCAGAGCACCTGGGAGACCTTCTTCCTCTCCGCGCTGTTCGAGCCGCTGTCCCAGGTGGTCAAACGCGAGCTGCTGCGCGTGCCGTTCTTCGGCTGGGCCATGGCCCTGCTCAAGCCCATCGCCATCGACCGCAGCAACCCCAAGGCGGCGCTCAAACAGCTGGCCAAGCAGGGCGACGAACGCCTCAAGCAGGGCGCCTGGGTGCTGATCTTCCCCGAGGGCACGCGCATTCCGCCGGGCCAGATCGGCAAGTTCTCCCGCGGCGGCGCGTCGCTGGCGGTGAACGCCGGTCTGCCGCTGCTGCCCATCGCCCACAATGCCGGCGAGTTCTGGCCCAAGCAGGGCTGGGGCAAGCGCCCCGGCACCGTGCAGGTGATCATCGGCGCACCGATGCATGCCGAAGGCGAGGGCCCGCGCGCCATCGCCGAACTCAACGAACGCGCCTTCACCTGGGTCTGCGAACGGCAGACCGAACTGCGCGGCGCCGCGCCGCAACTGGCCAGCCTCGCCGAGCAGGCCTGACTAGTGCGCTGTGGATAAGCTGTGGGCGAACTGTAGGAAAGGCGCTAGTTTTTCCTATAGCGCATTGATTTTTATGGGTATTTTTCTCTGAAGCGGTATCACCGCCGCCGGGCATAAGTTGTCCGGAACAAGGCACACCCGAGGCCGGCGCGCCTGCTCGCTCGACGATCAGCTCAACTTGATCCTTAGTTAATGGCAGCACTTATAAACAGAAAGCCCCGGCTGTTTTCAGCCGGGGCTTTCTGTTTAGGACGCGGCCAAAAAATCTGCTTGGCCTGATCGTGCTGCCGATCAGAAGTCCAGGTTGGACACCGCCAGGGCGTTGGACTCGATGAAGTCGCGGCGCGGCTCCACGGCATCGCCCATCAGGGTGTTGAAGATCTGGTCGGCTGCGATGGCGTCCTCGATGGTCACCTTGAGCATGCGGCGCACTTCCGGGTCCATGGTGGTTTCCCACAGCTGCTCCGGGTTCATCTCGCCGAGCCCCTTGTAGCGCTGGATGCTGTGGCGCTTGGTGCTCTCGCTCATCAGCCATTCCAGGCCTTCCTTGAAGCTGGTCACCGGCTTCTTGCGCTCGCCGCGCTGTACGTAGGCGCCGTCTTCCAGCAGGTTGTTGAGCTGCTCGCCGAGGGCGGTCACCGTGCGGTAGTCGTTGCTGGCGAAGAAGTCGCGGTTGAAGGTGATGTAGCTGGAGACGCCGTGGGAGATCAGCTCCACCTCGGGCAGCCACAGGTGGCGCTCGCGGTCTTCGCGCAGGCTGGTCTTGTACACCAGACCGGACTTCTCCATGACCTTCAGGCGCGCATCGAGCAGGCCAAGCCAGGCCTGCATGGCGCCCTGGTCGGCCAGTTGCTCGACGCTGACGCGCGGCAGGTAGACGAAGTGCTCGGTGAGCTCGATCGGGTACAGACGCGACAGACGATTGAGGGTCTTCATCACCCCACGGTATTCGCCCACCAGCTTCTCCAGCGCCTCGCCGGCCAGGCCTGGGGCGCCTTCGTTGACGTGCAGGCTGGCGTCTTCCAGGGCCGACTGGGTCATGTATTCGTCCATGGCCTCGTCGTCCTTGATGTACTGTTCCTGCTTGCCCTTCTTCACCTTGTACAGCGGCGGCTGGGCGATGTAGATGTAGCCGCGTTCGATCAGCTCCGGCAGCTGGCGGAAGAAGAAGGTCAGCAGCAGGGTGCGGATGTGCGAGCCGTCGACGTCGGCGTCGGTCATGATGATGATGTTGTGGTAACGCAGCTTGTCGATGTTGTACTCCTCGCGCCCGATACCGCAGCCGAGGGCGGTGATCAGGGTGCCGACTTCCTGGGAGGAGAGCATCTTGTCGAAGCGGGCTTTTTCCACGTTGAGGATCTTGCCCTTGAGCGGCAGGATCGCCTGGGTCCTGCGGTTGCGGCCCTGCTTGGCAGAACCGCCCGCGGAGTCACCCTCCACTATGTAGAGTTCGGACAGCGCCGGGTCCTTTTCCTGGCAGTCGGCCAGCTTGCCGGGCAGCCCGGCAATATCCAGCGCGCCCTTGCGGCGGGTCATCTCGCGGGCCTTGCGCGCGGCTTCGCGGGCGCGGGCAGCGTCGATCATCTTGCCGACCACGGCCTTGGCTTCGTTGGGATTTTCCAGCAGGAAGTCGGCGAAGTACTTGCCCATTTCCTGTTCGACCGCGGTCTTCACTTCGCTGGAGACCAGCTTGTCCTTGGTCTGCGAGCTGAATTTCGGGTCCGGCACCTTGACCGAGATGATCGCGGTCAGGCCTTCGCGGGCATCGTCACCGGTGGTGCTGACCTTGAATTTCTTGGCCAGGCCTTCCTGCTCGATATAGGTGTTGAGGTTACGCGTCAGCGCCGAGCGGAAGCCGGCGAGGTGGGTGCCGCCGTCGCGCTGGGGAATGTTGTTGGTGAAGCACAACAGGTTCTCGTTGAAGCTGTCGTTCCACTGCAGGGCCACTTCCACTCCGACGCCATCGTCGCGCTGCACGTTGAAGTGGAACACCTGGTTGACCGTGGTCTTGTTGTGGTTGAGGTACTCGACGAAGGCGCGCAGACCGCCCTCGTACTTGAACAGTTCTTCCTTGCCACTGCGTTCGTCCTTGAGCAGGATGCCGACGCCGGAGTTGAGGAAGGACAGTTCGCGCAGGCGCTTGGCCAGGATGTCCCAGCTAAAGTGGATATTGTGGAAGGTTTCTTCCGAGGGCTTGAAATGAATCTGCGTGCCGGTGCCTTCGGTGTCACCAACGGCGGCCAGCGGCGCCTGGGGCACGCCATGCACGTAGGTCTGTTCCCAGATCTTGCCGCCGCGGCGGATGGTCAGCACCAGCTCCTTGGACAGCGCGTTGACCACCGAAACACCCACGCCATGCAGACCGCCGGAAACCTTGTAGCTGTTGTCGTCGAACTTACCGCCGGCGTGCAGCACGGTCATGATCACTTCGGCGGCGGAAACACCTTCTTCCTTGTGGATATCCACCGGAATGCCGCGGCCGTTGTCACGCACGCTGATCGACTCATCCGGATGGATGGTGATGACGATCTCGCTGCAATGCCCGGCCAGGGCCTCGTCGATGGAGTTGTCGACCACCTCGAACACCATGTGGTGCAGACCGCTGCCATCGTCTGTATCTCCGATGTACATGCCAGGCCGCTTGCGTACGGCATCCAGGCCCTTGAGGACCTTAATGTTATTGGAGTCGTACGTTTGGTTGTCGCTCATGCCTTCACTCCCGGTGGTCGTGGGTCTGGGTGATACGGCCATGTTCCACGTGGAACATGGCAACCGGCGTATCCGTTTGCCAGCCGTCCCTCAACAATTCATGGTCTACACAGGTGATGAACACCTGGCAGTGCAAATCTTCCAGCAACCGGCACAATGCCAACCGGTGCTGCTCATCCAGTTCCGACGGCAGGTCGTCGACCAGATAGATACATTGGCCGCGCTTGGCCTCGTTGACCAAGTGGCCCTGGGCGATGCGCAACGCGCACACCACCAATTTCTGTTGCCCTCGCGAAAGGATCTCCGCCGCGTTATGACCGGCCAGCCGCAAGCGCAGATCGGCGCGCTGGGGGCCTGCCTGGGTATGCCCGAGTTGCTGGTCGCGGAGGAGGGAGGCGGCGAGCACGTCGCTCAGCTCACGATCCTTGTCCCAGCCGCGGTAGTAGCTCAGGGTCAGCCCTTCGAGTTTCAGCAGCTCTGCCAGGGTACGCTCGAATACCGGTTTCAGTGCCTGGATATAGGCCCGTCTATAGGTGTCTATCTCCGCGCTGGCAGTGCACAGTTCGCGGTCCCACGCGGCCTGCGAAGCGCCGTCAAGTGTACCATGGCGCAGCCACGAGTTCCGCTGCCGCAGGGCCTTCTGCAGGCGCTGCCAGGCACCGAGGAAGCGATGTTCCACGTGGAACACGCCCCAATCGAGGAACTGCCGGCGAATCTTCGGCGCCCCCTCGAGCAGACGAAAACTGTCCGGGTTGATCAGCTGCAACGGCAGCAGATCGGCCAGCTGCGCTGCGCTACGCGCATTCTGTCCATCCACGCGAATCTGCAGCTCGCCCTGGCGGTCGCGGGAAATGCCCAGGTTGCTGCTGCCGCCTTCGGCCAGCTGTACCTGACCGAACACGGTACAGGCCGGTTGTTCGTAATGGATCACCGGCTGCAGACGGGAGCTGCGAAAGGAGCGGGCCAGGCCGAGCAGATGGATGGCTTCCAGCAGACTGGTCTTGCCGCTGCCGTTGGCGCCGTGAAGGATGTTGATGCGGGGGGAGGGGGAGAGGGTCACCGGGTGCAGGTTGCGCACCGCGGTGACCGTTACGCGGGTCAGCGACATCTAGCGGCTTCGGTCACAGGCGCATCGGCATGACGACGTAGGCGGAATCGTCGTTGTCGGCTTCCTGCAGCAGGGCGCTGCTGTTGGAGTCGGAGAGGATCAGGCGCACCTGCTCGGTGCCCATCACGCCCAGCACGTCGAGCAGGTAGCTGACGTTGAAGCCGATCTCCAAGCTGGCGCCGTTGTAGTCGACGACGATCTCTTCCTCGGCCTCTTCCTGCTCCGGGTTGTTGGCCTGGATTTTCAGCAGGCCGGCGGCCAGGGTCAGGCGAATACCGCGGTACTTCTCGTTGGACAGGATCGCGGTACGGCTGAAGGCTTCGCGCAGGCCCTGACGATCCGCCAGTACCAGCTTGTCGCCGCCACGCGGCAGCACGCGCTCGTAATCGGGGAACTTGCCGTCGACCAGCTTGGAGGTGAAGGTGAACTCACCGGTGTTGGCGCGAATGTGGTGCTGGCCGAGGACGATGCTGACTTCGGCGTCCTGTTCGGTGAGCAGGCGGGCCAGCTCGAGAATACCTTTGCGCGGCACTATCACCTGGTGCTTGCCGTCCTGCTGGATGGCCGCCTCCATCGAGCACATGGCCAGGCGGTGACCGTCGGTAGCGACGGCGCGCAGCAGGCCGCTCTGCACTTCCAGCAGCATGCCGTTGAGGTAGTAGCGCACGTCCTGTTGGGCCATGGCGAAGCTGGTGCGCTCGATCAGGCGACGCAGCTTGGCTTGCGGCAGGTTGAAGGTCAACGAGCCCGGACCTTCCTCGACGGTGGGGAAGTCGTTGGCCGGCAGGGTGGACAGGCTGAAGCGACTGCGCCCGGCCTTGACCAGCAGCTTCTGCTCGTCGACGCGAATGTCGATCAGCGCGTCGGACGGCAGACTCTTGCAGATGTCCATCAGCTTGCGCGCCGGCACGGTGATTTCGCCTGGTTCGGCGGCCTCTTCCAGGGTGACGCGGCCGACCAGTTCGACTTCCAGATCGGTGCCGGTGAGCGACAGCTGCTGGCCTTCAACCACCAGCAGGACGTTGGACAACACCGGCAGGGTCTGGCGGCGTTCCACGACGCCGGCGACCAGTTGCAGGGGTTTCAACAGGGCTTCGCGTTGAATGGTGAAATGCATGGTCTAGTCCCTTGCCTCGTGGAGCTGCGGTATCAGGTAGTCAGGGTGCGCAGCAGGTTCTTGTAGTCCTCGCGGATGTCCGCGTCGGATCCCCTAAGTTCAGCAATCTTACGGCATGCGTGCAACACCGTGGTGTGATCGCGGCCGCCGAAGGCCACACCGATTTCCGGCAGACTGTGGTTGGTCAGCTCCTTCGACAACGCCATGGCCACCTGGCGCGGCCGGGCGATGGAGCGAGAGCGGCGCTTGGAGAGCAGATCGGTGATCTTGATCTTGTAGTACTCGGCGGTGGTGCGCTGGATATTGTCGATGCTCACCAGCTTGTCCTGCAGGGCCAGCAGGTCCTTGAGCGATTCGCGAATCAGCTCGATGGTGATGTCGCGGCCCATGAAGTGCGAGTGAGCGATCACCCGTTTCAGCGCACCTTCCAGCTCGCGCACGTTGGAGCGGATGCGCTGGGCGATGAAGAACGCCGCGTCGTGCGGCAGTTCGACCTTGGCCTGGTCGGCCTTCTTCATCAAGATCGCCACGCGGGTTTCCAGCTCCGGCGGCTCCACCGCCACGGTCAGGCCCCAGCCGAAGCGCGACTTCAGGCGTTCTTCCAGGCCCTCGATCTCCTTCGGGTAGCGGTCGCTGGTAAGGATCACCTGCTGGCCGCCTTCGAGCAGGGCGTTGAAGGTGTGGAAGAACTCTTCCTGGGAGCGCTCCTTCTTGGCGAAGAACTGGATATCGTCGATCAGCAGCGCGTCCACCGAACGGTAGAAGCGCTTGAACTCGTTGATCGCATTGAGCTGCAGCGCCTTGACCATGTCGGCGACGAAGCGCTCGGAATGCAGGTAGACCACCTTGGCGTTGGGGTTCTTCGCCAGCAGGTGGTTGCCCACCGCGTGCATCAGGTGGGTCTTGCCCAGGCCGACGCCGCCATAGAGGAACAGCGGGTTATAGCCGTGCTTGGGGTTGTCCGCCACCTGCCAGGCCGCGGCGCGAGCCAACTGATTGGACTTGCCCTCGACGAAGTTGTCGAAGGTGAAGGTGCGATTAAGGTAACTGGTGTGCTTGAGACCGCCTTCGACCTGCACGGTGCGCTCTGTGCGCGGCGCCACCGCCGGAGTCGGCGCCTGCGGGGCAGCCCCGGCCATGGAGTCGAAGCTGGCGCGCGAAGGTTCCTCCTGCGCGGGCGGCGCCGGCGGTTTGCTCGCCGCCGCGGCCGCCTGCACCTGGGCCGCGCGGGCGGCGGCTGGCAGTGGTGCGTTCGGCGCCACCCGCGCCGCGGCAGTGCGTTTGCTGCCTATTAATAGAGAGAGCGCCGGCACCAGGCCGTTGGCACGCTCGCCGAGCAGCTCGAGCAGACGACTCAGGTACTTCTCGTTGACCCAGTCGAGCACGAAGCGGTTGGGCGCATAGACGCGCAACTCGTCGCCTTCGGCTTCGACCTGCAGAGGACGGATCCAGGTGTTGAATTGCTGGGCCGGCAACTCGTCGCGCAGAAGCTCGACGCACTGCTGCCATAGTTCCACTGACACTGACTATCCCCTTTCCAGGCGGCGATGCAAAAAACAGCCGTCATTGTAGCCGCCCAAGGCGGAGTTATCCACACGGCGCAGAGCAGATGGCCAAGTAAAATCAAAGCCTTATTGGCATTCATCAGGCTTATCAGGGCCATGTCCAAGCTTGTGGATAAGGCCCCGTGAAGTCGTTGCAAAAGCCTGGGGACAGGACAGCGGATAACCTGCCTGTGGGTAACCCGGCAGATTGCCCCCAGCCTGTGCGCAGGGAGCACACAGGCCCGGCACCGTTTCCTGACAACCTTATCATCCCGGCAAGGCCACGGATGGCGGGCGCTGCGGGCAGTTCTCCACAGAAGGAAGCCGGCCTAATCATTATCAACATAGAAAAAGAGCTTTAAACCTTTCCTTCTTTCTATTCCTATTTGGCGAAAAGGCTGGTTGGAAATTGACCTGCCGCGCGGCTTTCTCTAGAATTGCCGGTCTCTTTAAACCAGGGTCATTCCGACCCTAGTCGATCACCCAGGTAACGCACCATGAAACGCACTTTCCAACCCAGCACCATCAAGCGCGCTCGTACCCACGGTTTCCGTGCCCGCATGGCCACCAAGAACGGCCGTGCCGTCCTGTCGCGTCGTCGCGCCAAGGGCCGCAAGCGTCTGACTGTCTAATTCATCCAGACAGGTGGTGAGTCGAGGCTTCGGCCGGGAAAAGCGTCTGCTGACCCCCCGGCAATTCAAGGCAGTCTTCGACTCCCCAAGCGGCAAAGCTCCGGGCAAAAGTGTCCTGCTGCTAGCGCGCGACAACCAGCTCGATCATCCCCGCCTGGGTCTGGTGATCGGCAAGAAGAGCGTCAAGCTCGCCGTCGAGCGCAACCGCATCAAGCGTCAAATCCGCGAGTCCTTCCGCCTGAACCAGGACGACCTGGTCGGCTGGGACATAGTGGTGGTCGCCCGTAAGGGCCTCGGCGATCTGGAGAATGGCGAACTCGCTCAGCAGTTCGGCAAGCTCTGGAGACGCCTGGCCCGTAGCCGGCCCAGTCGCGACGCACATGCCTCCCCCGGGACAAGCGACAATCCCCATGCGTAAAGCGGCCCTAGCCTGTATCCAGGTGTATCGCTACGCCATCAGCCCGCTGATGGCCAGTCATTGTCGCTTCTATCCCAGCTGTTCCTGCTATGCCTACGAAGCCATCGAGCAACATGGCTTCCTGCGTGGCGGCTGGCTGGCGGCTCGCCGGCTCGGTCGCTGCCACCCCTGGAATGCCGGCGGCTTCGACCCGGTGCCTCCCGCGAAAACCTCCCGTTCCCCTTCGATGGCCGAATAATCATGGATATCCAACGTTCGATCCTGATCGTCGCCCTGGCAGTCGTGTCCTACCTCATGGTCCTGCAATGGAACGAGGACTACGGCCAGGCCGCCCTGCCGGCCGAGGTACAGTCCTCGACCGCCGCGACGCCCGCCCTGCCGGACACCCCGGCCAATGCCGCAACCGCCGGCGACGACATCCCCACTGCCGTGGCCGAACCCAGCGCCGCTGCCGTCGCGCCGACTGCAGCCGCCAGCGACGAGCTGATCCGCGTAAAGACCGACGTGCTGGATCTGGCCATCGACCCGCGCGGTGGCGATATCGTGCAGCTGCGCCTGCCACAGTACCCGCGCCGTCAGGATCGCCCGGACGTGCCCTTCCAGCTGTTCGACAACGGCGGCGAACGCACCTACCTGGCGCAGAGCGGCCTGATCGGCCAGAACGCCCCGGACAAGTCCAGCGGTCGCGCCCTGTGGTCGAGCGAGAAAACCAGCTACGCGATGGCCGACGGCCAGGACAGCCTGGTGGTCGACCTGACCTACAGCGAGAACGGCGTCAACTACATCAAGCGCTACAGCTTCAAGCGCGGCCTCAACCCGCAGTGCTCGGCGCGTGAGCAGCAGCTGAAGAAACCCGGTTGCGTGGACCCCTCCGCCTATCAGGTCGACGTGCGCTACCTGATCGACAACCAGAGCGATCAGGCCTGGAGCGGCAACCTGTTCGCCCAGCTCAAGCGCGACAGCAGCGGCGATCCGTCCTCCACCACCGCCACCGGTACCGCCACCTACCTGGGCGCGGCGCTGTGGACCAGCGAGGAGCCGTACAAGAAGGTGTCGATGAAGGACATCGACAAGCAGCCCTTCAAGGAAACCGTGCAGGGCGGCTGGGTCGCCTGGCTGCAGCACTACTTCGTCACCGCCTGGGTGCCGAGCAAGGACAGCACTAACCTGGTGCAGACCCGCAAGGACAGCCAGGGCAACTACATCGTCGGCTTCACCGGCCCGGCCGTGCAGGTCGCCGCCGGCAGCCAGGGCGAGACCGGCGCCATCCTCTATGCCGGCCCCAAGCTGCAGGAGCACCTGGGTACCCTGTCCCCGGGCCTGGAGCTGACCGTCGACTACGGCTTCCTGTGGTTCCTCGCCCAGCCGATCTTCTGGCTGCTGGAAGTCATCCACGGCCTGCTGGGTAACTGGGGCTGGTCGATCATCGTGCTGACCATCATCATCAAGCTGATCTTCTTCCCGCTGTCGGCTGCCAGCTACCGCTCCATGGCCCGCATGCGCGCCGTGTCGCCCAAGCTGCAGGCGTTGAAGGAGCAGTTCGGCGACGATCGCCAGAAGATGTCCCAGGCGATGATGGAGCTGTACAAGAAGGAGAAGATCAACCCGCTGGGCGGCTGCCTGCCGATCCTGGTGCAGATGCCGGTGTTCCTCGCCCTCTACTGGGTGCTGCTGGAATCCGTGGAGATGCGTCAGGCCCCGTGGCTGCTGTGGATCACCGACCTGTCGATCAAGGATCCGTTCTTCATCCTGCCGATCATCATGGGCGCCACCATGTTCATCCAGCAGCAGCTCAACCCGACGCCGCCGGACCCCATGCAGGCGCGCGTGCTGAAGCTGATGCCGATCATCTTCACCTTCTTCTTCCTGTGGTTCCCTGCAGGTCTGGTGCTGTACTGGGTGGTCAACAACATCCTGTCCATCGCCCAGCAGTGGTACATCACCCGCAAGATCGAAGCAGCAGCGAAGATAGCTAGCGCCTGATTGGCCAAGGCTTCCCAGTTGCAAGCAGACGCCCCATGATTGGGGCGTTTTGCTGTCCACCCTATCTGTAGGAGCGAGGGGGCGCCCAGTCCCCCGCTCGCGAACCCTGGCCCCGGCCAATCACCGAGTAAATGCCATGCCCCTTGCCCGAGACACCATCGCCGCCGTCGCCACCGCCCAGGGTCGCGGCGGCGTCGGCATCGTGCGGGTGTCCGGACCGCTGGCCGGACAGCTGGCCCAGGCCATCTGCCGACGCGAGCTGAAGCCGCGCTTCGCCCACCACGGCCCGTTCTTCGGCGAGCAACAGCTACCGCTGGACGAAGGCCTGGCCATCTACTTCCCCGGGCCGAACTCCTTCACCGGCGAAGACGTGCTAGAACTGCAGGGCCATGGCGGCCCGGTGGTGCTCGACCTGCTGCTGCGCCGCTGCCTGGAGTTGGGTGCCCGCCTGGCTCGCCCCGGCGAGTTCAGCGAGCGTGCCTTCCTCAACGACAAGCTCGACCTGGCCCAGGCCGAGGCCATCGCCGACCTGATCGAGGCCAGCTCCGAGCAGGCCGCGCGCAATGCGCTGCGTTCGCTGCAGGGCGAGTTCTCCAAGCGGGTGCATGCGCTGACCGAATCCCTGATCCAGCTGCGCATCTACGTCGAGGCCGCCATCGATTTTCCCGAGGAGGAGATCGATTTTCTCGCCGATGGCCATGTGCTGAGCCAGCTCGACGGCGTGCGCGCAAACTTATCCACAGTGCTGCGCGAGGCCGGCCAGGGTGCCCTGCTGCGCGACGGCATGACGGTGGTCATCGCCGGCCGGCCCAATGCCGGCAAGTCCAGCCTGCTCAATGCCCTGGCCGGACGCGAGGCGGCCATCGTCACCGAGATCGCCGGCACCACCCGCGACGTGCTGCGCGAACATATCCACATCGACGGCATGCCGCTGCATGTGGTCGACACCGCCGGCCTGCGCGATACCGATGACCAGGTGGAACGCATCGGCGTGGAGCGCGCGCTCAAGGCCATCGGCGAGGCCGACCGGGTGCTGCTGGTGGTGGATTCCACCGCACCGGAAGCCGCCGATCCCTTCGCCCTGTGGCCGGAATTCCTCGAACAGCGCCCCGATCCGACGCGGGTCACCCTGATCCGCAACAAGGCCGATCTGTCCGGTGAGACCGTGGCGCTACAGACCTGCGCCGACGGCCACGTCACCCTCAGTCTGTCGGCCAAATCGGCGGATGGCCTGGAGCTGCTGCGCGAGCACCTGAAGGCCTGCATGGGTTATCAACAGACCGCCGAGAGCGGTTTCAGTGCGCGGCGTCGGCATCTGGAAGCACTGCACCAGGCCGAGCAGCACCTCGAACACGGCCGCACCCAGCTGACCCTGATGGGCGCCGGCGAACTGCTCGCCGAGGACCTGCGCCTGGCCCAGCAGGCCCTGGGCGAAATCACCGGCGCCTTCAGCTCGGACGATCTGCTGGGGCGCATCTTCTCCAGCTTCTGCATCGGTAAATAGCAGGCGACGCTGCCCTTCTTAGGAGCGGATTCATCCGCGGAAAGGGCGTCAAGCTTGCGAATAAAGGCCAGGGGCTCCCTTGGCTCCTGCCACTGCGCGCCTCGCGTTCATCCCTTGAACCTCGATCTCCCCCGGATTTCATCCGGGCTACGCGCGCTCGTCTGCAACCTGGGGAGCTGTTGTCGACTTACTCAGAGCCCAATTAAAACCTGTGGAAAACCTCCCCTGAGCCCTGCCCATAACCGGCTGACAAAGCTGGGCGTAAATCCCCCTGTGGGTAACCTGCCATTTCATCCACAGCGGATGACCAGCTTTCCCAGTGGAACCCTGCAGGAACGGCACAGCCTTATCATTGGCTGTACCTCAGCAATGGCAAGGGCTACAGCCTGTTATCCACAGAAAGGGCGTGCGCTATACATAAACATAAAGAACAAGCTTTATAAAAAATCTCTCTTTCTTTTCTTTATAAGCTCACAGCGCTCAAAGCCAAGCTGGACCGGTGAGAGGCGATAGGCATCTGCACCCAACCGGCTGCAATCGGACTGGCTATTTTTTGTGCAGAAGGCTTCATTCAAGAGGCCGAAGTCCCTATACTTGCCGCCTTTCTAAAAGACCCCTTTCTCAACAGGCACGAGGTGCGTGGTGGATTTCCCTTCCCGTTTTGACGTGATCGTGATCGGCGGCGGTCATGCCGGTACCGAGGCAGCCCTGGCTGCCGCACGCATGGGCGTGAAGACCCTGCTGCTCACTCACAATGTCGAGACCCTTGGCCAGATGAGCTGCAACCCGGCCATCGGCGGGATCGGCAAGAGCCACCTGGTCAAGGAAATCGATGCCCTCGGCGGGGCCATGGCCACTGCTACCGACAAGGGCGGCATCCAGTTCCGCGTGCTCAACAGCCGCAAGGGCCCGGCGGTACGCGCCACCCGCGCCCAGGCCGACCGCGTGCTGTACAAGGCGGCGGTGCGCGAGATTCTGGAAAACCAGGCCAACCTGTGGATTTTTCAACAGGCGGCCGACGACCTGATTGTGGAAAACGCCCAGGTCAAAGGCGTGGTCACCCAGATGGGGCTCAGGTTCCACGCGGATTCCGTGGTGTTGACCACAGGCACCTTCCTCGGCGGACTTATCCACATCGGTCTGCAGAACTACTCCGGCGGCCGCGCCGGCGATCCGCCTTCCATCGCCTTGGCCCAGCGTCTGCGCGAGCTGCCTCTGCGCGTCGGTCGGCTGAAGACCGGCACCCCACCGCGCATCGATGGCCGTTCCGTGGATTTCTCGCTGATGACCGAGCAACCGGGCGACACCCCAACGCCGCTGATGTCCTTCCTCGGCAAGCGCGAGCAGCAGCCCAAGCAGATCAGCTGCTGGATCACCCACACCAACGCGCGTACCCACGAGATCATCGCCGCCAACCTCGACCGTTCGCCGATGTACTCGGGCGTGATCGAAGGCGTGGGCCCGCGTTACTGCCCGTCGATCGAGGACAAGATCCACCGCTTCGCCGACAAGGACAGCCACCAGGTGTTTATCGAGCCCGAGGGCTTGACCACCCACGAGCTGTATCCCAACGGCATCTCCACCTCGCTGCCGTTCGACGTGCAGCTGCAGATCGTGCGCAGCATCCGCGGCATGGAGAACGCCCATATCGTGCGTCCCGGCTACGCCATCGAATACGACTACTTCGATCCGCGCGATCTGAAGTACAGCCTGGAGACCAAGGTCATCGGCGGCCTGTTCTTCGCCGGCCAGATCAACGGCACCACCGGCTACGAAGAAGCCGGTGCCCAGGGCCTGCTGGCCGGCTGCAACGCCGCGCTGCGCGCCCAGGGCAAGGACGCCTGGTGCCCGCGTCGCGACGAGGCCTATATCGGCGTGCTGGTCGACGACCTGATCACCCTCGGCACCCAGGAGCCGTACCGCATGTTCACCTCGCGCGCCGAATACCGGCTGATCCTGCGCGAGGACAACGCCGACCTGCGCCTGACCGAGAAGGGCCGCGAGCTGGGCCTGGTGGACGACGAACGCTGGGCCGCCTTCGAGGCCAAGCGCGAAGGCATCGTCCAGGAAGAGCAGCGCCTGAAGAGCACCTGGGTGCGCCCGGGCACGCCGCAGGGCGATGCCATCGCCGCGCGCTTCGGCACGCCGCTGACGCACGAATACAACCTGCTCAACCTGCTGGCGCGTCCCGAGATCGACTACGCCACCCTGGCCGAAGTGACCGAGTCCCCGGCTGTGGATAACCAGGTGGCCGAGCAGGTCGAGATCAAGACCAAGTACGCCGGCTATATCGATCGCCAGCAGGACGAGATCGCCAAGCTGCGCGCCAGCGAGGACACCAAGCTGCCGCAGGACCTGGACTACGCCGCCATCTCCGGGCTGTCCAAGGAGATCCAGTTCAAGCTGGGCAACACTCGCCCGGCGACCCTCGGCCAGGCCTCGCGCATTCCTGGGGTGACCCCGGCGGCGATCTCCCTGCTGCTGATTCATCTGAAAAAGCGCAGCGCCGGGCAGAAGCTGGAGCACAGCGCCTGATGTCGGTCACTCAGCATCACGCCGAAGAACTGCTGCAGGGCGCCCGCGAACTGGGCATCGAGCTCAGCGCCCGCCAGCAGGAACAGCTGCTCGCCTACCTGGGCCTGCTGATCAAGTGGAACAAGGCCTACAACCTCACCGCCGTGCGCGATCCCGACGAGATGGTGTCGCGCCACCTACTCGACAGCCTGTCGGTGGTGCCCTTCGTCGCCGAGCTCGGCGACAACTGGCTGGACGTCGGCAGCGGCGGCGGCATGCCCGGCATTCCGTTGGCCATCCTGTTCCCCGAGCGGCGTTTCACCCTGCTCGACTCCAACGGCAAGAAGACCCGCTTCCTGATCCAGGTGAAGCTGGAGCTGAAACTCGCCAACCTCGAAGTTGTCCACAGCCGGGTCGAGGCGTTTCAGCCCGAGCGGCCGTTCGACGGCATCAGCTCGCGAGCCTTCAGCAGCCTGGAAGACTTCAGCACCTGGACCCGCCATCTCGGCAGCGCCGACACCCACTGGCTGGCGATGAAGGGCGTGCACCCGGACGACGAGCTGCAGGCGCTGCCGGCGGACTTCCGTCTCAGTGCCACCCACGTGCTGCGGGTTCCCGGTTGCCAAGGCCAGCGCCATCTGTTGATACTGCGTCGCTCGGTCTAAGGGGAAAGAAGATGGCCAAGGTATTCGCGATCGCCAACCAGAAAGGCGGGGTGGGCAAGACCACGACGTGCATCAACCTGGCCGCCTCGCTGGTGGCGACCAAGCGCCGGGTGCTGCTGATCGACCTCGACCCGCAGGGCAACGCGACCATGGGTAGCGGCGTCGACAAGCACGGCCTGGAACACTCGATCTACGACGTGCTGATCGGCGAATGCGACCTCGGCCAGGCCATGCAGTTCTCCGAGCACGGCGGCTACCAGCTGCTGCCGGCCAACCGCGACCTCACCGCCGCGGAGGTCGCCCTGCTCGAGATGAAGATGAAGGAGAGCCGCCTGCGTTACGCCCTGGCGCCGATCCGCGAGAACTACGACTACGTCCTCATCGACTGCCCGCCGTCGCTGTCGATGCTGACCATCAACGCCCTGGTCGCCGCCGACGGCGTGATCATCCCCATGCAGTGTGAGTACTACGCGCTCGAGGGCCTCTCGGATCTGGTCAACAGCATCCAGCGCATCGCCCAGCTGCTCAATCCCAAGCTGCAGATCGAAGGTCTGCTGCGCACCATGTACGACCCGCGCATCAGCCTGACCAACGACGTCAGCGCCCAGCTCAAGGAACACTTCGGCGACAAGCTGTACGACGCGGTGATCCCGCGCAACGTGCGCCTGGCCGAGGCGCCGAGCTTCGGCATGCCGGCGCTGGTCTACGACAAACAATCCCGTGGCGCCATCGCCTACCTGGCGCTGGCCGGCGAACTGGTGCGCCGTCAGCGCTCCGCCGCGAAAACCGCTACCGCTTAAGGAACCCCCGCATGGCTGCGAAGAAACGAGGTCTGGGACGAGGCCTGGACGCCCTGCTCGGCGGCACCAGTGTCGCCGCCCTGCAGGAAGAGGCCGCCCAGGTCGACAATCGCGAACTGCAGTACGTGCCGCTGGAGCTGATCCAGCGCGGCAAGTACCAGCCGCGCCGCGACATGGACCAGACCGCTCTGGAAGAGCTGGCCGCCTCGATCCGCGCTCAGGGCGTGATGCAACCCATAGTCCTGCGCCCCATCGGCGGCGGTCGCTTCGAGATCGTCGCCGGCGAACGGCGCTGGCGGGCCAGCCAGCTGGCCGGTCAGGACAAGATCCCGGCCATGGTCCGCGAACTGCCGGACGAAGCCGCCATCGCCATGGCGCTGATCGAGAACATCCAGCGCGAAGACCTCAACCCGATCGAGGAAGCCGTGGCCCTGCAGCGCCTGCAGCAGGAGTTCGAGCTGACCCAGCAGCAGGTCGCCGATGCCGTCGGCAAGTCGCGCGTCACCATCACCAACCTGCTGCGCCTGATCGCCCTGCCGGAGGAGATCAAGACCCTGCTGTCGCACGGCGACCTGGAGATGGGCCATGCCCGCGCCTTGCTCGGTTTACCCCTGGAACAGCAGGTGGAAGCGGCGCGACACGTTGTCGCACGCGGCCTCACCGTTCGTCAGACCGAAGCCCTGGTGCGCCAGTGGCTGACAGCCAAGCCGGCGCCGACCAAGGCCAAGGCCGATCCGGACATCAGTCGCCTCGAACAGCGCCTGGCGGAGCGTCTAGGCTCGCCTGTGCAGATAAAACACGGCAGCAAGGGCAAGGGTCAGCTGGTGATCCGCTACAACTCCCTCGACGAATTGCAGGGCGTGCTCGCCCATATCCGCTGAAACAATTGGCCACATCTGGCCATGTAGCGCACGGTCGGAAATCACTACCCGGCAGTTGAATGGGGGGGATAGGCCCCCTATACTCTGCGCGCAATTTTGTTGGCACTTTTTATGCCAATTCATTGAGTTAAAGCGGTCGAGAGTCGAGGAACCCAGTTGATGGAACGCCGTATGCCGAAGCGCCGGCCCTTCCATCGTTTACCGGTGTTCCCGGTTCTGCTGGCACAGTTGATCGTGCTGCTGTTGGCCGCATTGGTGGCGTGGCAATCGCTGGGGAGCGTTGCCGGTTATTCGGCGTTGTTGGGCGGCATGATCGCCTGGTTGCCGAATCTGTATTTCGCCCACAAGGCGTTCCGCTTCAGCGGCGCGCGGGCGGCTAGAGAGATCGTCCGTTCGTTCTATGCGGGCGAAGCGGGAAAACTGATTCTGACGTTCGTGCTGTTCGCACTGACGTTCGCGGGCGTGAAACCTCTGGAGGCACCGGTTCTGTTCGGTGTCTACCTGCTGACCCTGCTGGTCAGCTGGTTCGCCCCGTTGCTGATAACAAAATTTTCACGACCTTAAAGCGTTCGAGGCAAATAATGGCAGCAGATACCGCTTCGGGTTACATCCAGCACCACCTGACGAACCTGACCTTCGGTCAGCATCCGGTGAATGGCTGGAGTTTCGCCCACACCGCAAAGGAAGCCCAGGAAATGGGTTTCTGGGCCTTCCACGTCGATACCCTAGCGGTGTCGGTGGTGCTCGGCCTGATCTTCATTCTTCTGTTCCGCCTGGCGGCGAGGAAAGCGACGTCCGGGCAACCGGGCGGCCTGCAGAACTTCGTCGAAGTGCTGGTGGAGTTCGTCGACGGCAGCGTCAAGGACACCTTCCACGGGCGTAACCCGCTGATCGCCCCGCTGGCCCTGACCATCTTCGTCTGGGTCTTCTTGATGAACTTCATGGACCTGATCCCGGTCGACTGGCTGCCGATGCTGGCCGCCACCATCGCCGGCGACCCGCACCTGTACTTCCGCGTGGTACCGACCACCGACCCGAACGCCACCCTGGGCCTGGCCCTGTCGGTGTTCGCCCTGATCCTGTTCTACAGCGTCAAGGTCAAGGGCATCGGCGGTTTCCTCGGCGAGCTGACCATGCACCCGTTCAGCTCGAACAACATCGCCATGAAGATCCTGCTGATCCCGGTGAACTTCCTGCTCGAGTTCGTCACCCTGATCGCCAAGCCGGTGTCCCTGGCCCTGCGTCTGTTCGGCAACCTGTATGCCGGCGAACTGATCTTCATCCTGATCGCCATCATGTACAGCGGCGGCCTGCTGCTCGGCGGTCTGGGCGGTGTGCTGCAGCTGGCCTGGGCCATCTTCCACATCCTGATCATCGTGCTGCAAGCGTTCATCTTCATGATGCTGACCATCGTCTACCTGTCGATGGCGCACGAAGATAACCACTAAGCCGTAACAAGTTCCGCGGCGTCGCCCCAGGCGGCGCCTGCCAGGACAAACCCCGCGGCCACGGCCTCGGGGCAGCTGTAAACAAACGATTTCGCTTTACCGCTTCAACAAAAACCTTAACCAATACGACTGTAAGTCGGGAGGAAAAATGGAAACTGTAGTTGGTTTGACCGCTATCGCCGTTGCACTGCTGATCGGCCTGGGTGCCCTGGGTACCGCCATCGGTTTCGGTCTGCTGGGTGGCAAGTTCCTGGAAGGCGCTGCGCGTCAGCCGGAAATGGTTCCGATGCTGCAAGTGAAAATGTTCATCGTCGCCGGTCTGCTCGACGCCGTGACCATGATCGGTGTTGGTATCGCACTGTTCTTCACCTTCGCGAACCCCTTCGTTGGTCAAATCGCAGGCTGATTCACTCGCTTCCGAGTGAATTGGTGTGACGGACAACGAACGAGCGAGGTGTTGGCGTGAACATTAATGCAACCCTGATTGGCCAGTCCGTTGCCTTCTTCATCTTCGTGCTGTTCTGCATGAAGTTCGTATGGCCTCCGGTCATTACGGCTCTGCAGGAACGCCAGAAGAAGATCGCAGACGGCTTGGACGCTGCCAACCGCGCGGCTCGTGATCTGGAGCTGGCCCACGAGAAAGTGGCCCAGCAACTGCGCGACGCCAAAGGTCAGGCTGCCGAAATCATCGAGCAGGCCAAGAAGCGCGCGGCGCAGATCGTCGACGAAGCCCGTGATCAGGCCCGTGGCGAAGCTGACCGTGTGAAGGCTCAGGCTCAGGCCGAGATCGAACAGGAAATCAACGGCATCAAAGACGCCCTGCGCGCCCAAGTGGGCAGTCTGGCGGTCAGCGGTGCGGAGAAGATCCTGGGCGCATCCATCGACCAAAGCGCGCATGCGGAGCTGGTTAACAAACTGGCAGCCGAAATTTAAGCGAGGGCGCGATCATGGCAGAACTGACCACGCTGGCCCGACCTTACGCTAAGGCTGCCTTCGAGCACGCCCAGGCCCACCAGCAACTGGCCAATTGGTCAGCCATGCTCGGCCTGGCTGCAGCGGTGTCGCTCGACGACACCATGCAGCGCGTGCTCAAGGCCCCGCGTCTGACGAGTACAGAAAAGGCCACCGCCTTCATCGAGGTGTGTGGCGACAAGTTCGACGCCCAGGCACAGAACTTCATCCATGTCGTCGCCGAGAACGACCGTCTGGCCCTGTTGCCGGACATCTTCGCCCAGTTCGAGCTGTACAAGGCCGAGCAGGAGAAGTCGATCGACGTGGATGTCACCAGTGCCTTCGCATTGAGCGATGAACAGCAAGACAAACTCGCCAAGGTTCTCAGTGCACGGCTCGGCCGAGAAGTGCGTCTGCACGCCGCGGAAGATGCCACCTTGATCGGTGGTGTACTGATCCGCGCCGGCGACCTGGTTATCGATGGCTCAGTTCGCGGCAAACTCGCGAAGCTGGCCGAAGCATTGAAATCTTGAGTTTGAAGGGGCAGCAGAGCTATGCAGCAACTCAATCCTTCCGAAATTAGTGAAATCATCAAGGGGCGCATCGAGAAACTCGACGTCGCCTCCCAAGCCCGCAACGAAGGCACCATCGTTTCCGTCTCCGACGGCATCGTGCGCATTCACGGTCTCGCCGACGTCATGTACGGCGAAATGATCGAGTTCCCGGGCGGCGTCTACGGTATGGCGCTGAACCTGGAGCAAGACTCCGTCGGCGCCGTCGTGCTGGGTGCTTACACCAGCCTGGCCGAAGGCATGAGCGCCAAGTGCACCGGCCGCATCCTGGAAGTCCCGGTTGGTCCGGAACTGCTGGGCCGCGTGGTCGATGCCCTGGGCAACCCGATCGACGGCAAAGGCCCGATCAACGCTCAAGCCACCGACGCCGTCGAGAAAGTCGCTCCGGGCGTGATCTGGCGTAAGTCGGTCGACCAGCCGGTGCAGACCGGTTACAAGTCGGTCGATGCCATGATCCCGGTCGGCCGTGGCCAGCGCGAGCTGATCATCGGCGACCGTCAGATCGGCAAGACCGCCCTGGCCGTCGACGCCATCATCAACCAGAAGAACAGCGGCATCCGCTGCGTCTACGTGGCCATCGGTCAGAAGCAATCGACCATCGCCAACGTGGTGCGCAAGCTGGAAGAAGCCGGCGCCCTGGCCAACACCATCGTGGTGGCGGCTTCGGCTTCGGAATCGGCGGCCCTGCAGTTCCTCGCGCCGTACGCCGGCTGCACCATGGGCGAATACTTCCGCGACCGCGGTGAAGACGCCCTGATCGTGTACGACGACCTGTCCAAGCAGGCCGTGGCCTACCGTCAGATCTCCCTGCTGCTGCGCCGTCCGCCGGGCCGCGAAGCCTACCCGGGCGACGTGTTCTATCTCCACAGCCGTCTGCTGGAGCGCGCTTCCCGCGTTTCCGAAGAGTACGTCGAGAAGTTCACCAATGGCGCCGTGACTGGCAAGACCGGTTCGCTGACCGCTCTGCCGATCATCGAAACCCAGGCTGGCGACGTTTCCGCGTTCGTTCCGACCAACGTGATCTCCATCACCGACGGTCAGATCTTCCTGGAATCGGCCATGTTCAACTCGGGTATCCGTCCGGCGGTCAACGCCGGTATCTCGGTATCCCGTGTGGGTGGCGCCGCGCAGACCAAGATCATCAAGAAGCTCTCCGGTGGTATCCGTACCGCCCTGGCTCAGTACCGTGAACTGGCGGCCTTCGCCCAGTTCGCCTCTGACCTGGACGAAGCCACCCGCAAGCAGCTCGAGCACGGTCAGCGTGTCACCGAACTGATGAAGCAGAAGCAGTACGCGCCCATGTCGATCGCCGACATGTCCGTATCGCTGTACGCTGCCGAGCGCGGCTTCCTGACCGACGTGGAAGTGAACAAAGTTGGCGCCTTCGAAGCGGCCCTGCTGGGCTACTTCAATCGTGAGCTGGCCGATCTGATGGCCAAGATCAACGTGAAAGGTGACTTCAACGACGAAATCGACGCCGGCATCAAGGCTGGTATCGAGAAGTTCAAGGCCACCCAAACCTGGTAAGCCGCAGCGGGCGTCGCGAGACGCCCGCCTGCTAACCCGATAGGTGTCAAATGGCAGGCGCAAAAGAGATTCGCAGCAAGATTGCGAGCATCAAAAGCACGCAGAAGATCACCAGCGCCATGGAAAAGGTGGCGGTCAGCAAGATGCGCAAGGCACAACAGCGCATGGCAGCTAGCCGTCCCTACGCGGAGCGTATCCGCCAGGTGATTGGTCATCTGGCCAACGCCAACCCGGAGTACCGCCATCCCTTCATGGTCGAGCGCGAAGTAAAACGTGCCGGTTATGTGGTGGTGAGCAGTGACCGCGGTCTGTGCGGTGGTCTGAACACCAACCTGTTCAAGGCCCTGGTCAGGGACATGGCGAAAGATCGCGAGCAAGGCGTGGAGATCGATCTCTGCGTGATTGGCTCCAAGGGCGCGGCATTCTTCCGCAACTTTGGTGGCAATGTGGTTGCTGCGATCAGCCACCTCGGCGAGGAGCCTTCGATCAACGACCTGATCGGTAGCGTCAAGGTCATGCTCGATGCCTACCTCGAAGGGCGTATCGACCGTCTGTCCGTGGTCTCGAACAAGTTCATCAACACCATGACGCAGAAGCCGACGGTGGAACAGTTGATTCCGCTGGTGGCCGATCCGGATCAAGAGCTCAAGCATCACTGGGACTATCTGTACGAGCCCGATGCCAAGGAGCTGCTCGACGGTCTGATGGTTCGCTACGTCGAATCGCAGGTGTACCAGGCGGTGGTCGAGAACAACGCGGCCGAGCAGGCTGCGCGGATGATCGCGATGAAGAACGCCACCGACAACGCCGGTGAACTGATCAGCGATTTGCAGCTGATCTACAACAAGGCGCGTCAGGCAGCGATCACCCAAGAGATTTCGGAAATCGTCGGCGGCGCTGCCGCGGTTTAAGAACGGTTCAAATATTCAGAGGAACCAAAGATGAGTAGCGGACGTATCGTTCAAATCATCGGCGCCGTTATCGACGTGGAATTCCCGCGTGATCAGGTGCCAGCCGTATACGAGGCGCTGAAAGTAGTCGGCGCCGAAACCACCCTGGAAGTTCAGCAGCAGCTGGGCGACGGCGTGGTGCGTTCCATTGCGATGGGTTCGACCGAAGGCCTCAAGCGTGGCCTGGACGTCACCCGCACCCACAAGGCCATCTCGGTACCGGTCGGTAAAGCGACCCTGGGCCGAATCATGGACGTGCTGGGCAACCCGATCGACGAAGCCGGCCCGATTGGCGAAGAAGAGCAGTGGGAAATCCACCGCGCTGCGCCGAGCTATGCCGAGCAAGCCGGCGGCAACGAGCTGCTGGAAACCGGCATCAAGGTGATCGACCTGGTCTGCCCGTTCGCCAAGGGCGGTAAGGTCGGTCTGTTCGGTGGCGCCGGCGTCGGCAAGACCGTGAACATGATGGAACTGATCCGTAACATCGCCATCGAGCACAGCGGTTATTCCGTGTTCGCCGGTGTGGGCGAGCGTACCCGTGAGGGTAACGACTTCTACCACGAGATGAAGGACTCCAACGTTCTCGACAAGGTAGCCCTGGTCTACGGTCAGATGAACGAGCCGCCAGGCAACCGTCTGCGCGTGGCGCTGACCGGCCTGACCATGGCCGAGAAGTTCCGTGACGAGGGTCGTGACGTACTGCTGTTCGTCGACAACATCTACCGTTACACCCTGGCCGGTACCGAAGTATCCGCACTGCTCGGCCGTATGCCGTCGGCAGTAGGTTACCAGCCGACCCTGGCCGAAGAGATGGGCGTTCTGCAGGAGCGCATCACCTCCACCAAGAAAGGCTCGATCACCTCGATCCAGGCCGTCTACGTACCTGCGGACGACCTGACCGACCCGAGCCCGGCGACCACCTTCGCCCACTTGGACGCCACCGTCGTACTGTCCCGTGACATCGCTTCCCTGGGTATCTACCCGGCCGTTGACCCGCTGGACTCCACCAGCCGTCAGCTGGACCCGAACGTCATCGGCAACGAACACTACGAGACCGCTCGTGGCGTTCAGTACGTGCTGCAGCGTTACAAGGAACTGAAGGACATCATCGCCATCCTCGGTATGGACGAGCTGTCCGAGTCGGACAAGCAGCTGGTATCGCGCGCTCGTAAGATCCAGCGTTTCCTGTCCCAGCCGTTCTTCGTGGCCGAAGTCTTCACCGGTTCGCCGGGCAAGTACGTGTCCCTCAAGGACACCATCGCCGGCTTCAGCGGCATTCTCAAGGGCGACTACGACCACCTGCCGGAACAAGCGTTCTACATGGTTGGCGGCATCGAAGAAGCCATCGAGAAGGCGAAGAAACTGTAATCACCCTATGCGCCCGGCGACGGGCGCATCAGGTTGTGGATAAACTTGTCCACAGCCTGTCACGTGAGGCAAGCGTATGGCTATGACAGTCCATTGCGATATCGTCAGCGCGGAAGCGGAGATCTTCTCCGGCCTGGTCGAGATGGTGATTGCGCACGGCAACCTGGGTGATCTGGGTATCGCTCCGGGCCACGCGCCGCTGATCACCGACCTCAAGCCGGGTCCGATCCGCCTGATCAAGCAGGGCGGCGAAGCCGAGGTGTACTACATCTCCGGTGGCTTCCTCGAAGTGCAGCCGAACATGGTCAAGGTTCTCGCCGACACCGTGCAGCGTGCTGCCGATATCGACGAAGCCGCCGCCCAGGAGGCCCTCAAGGCCGCCGAGAAGGCCCTGCACCAGCAGGGCGCGGAATTCGACTACGGTTCCGCCGCTTCTCACCTGGCGGAGGTCGCGGCCCAGCTGCGTACCGTCCAGCAGCTGCGCAAGAAGTTCGGCGGCTAACGCCGGCGGCTTCAACCGCGTTGGGAGAAAGGGTAGCCTTGGCTACCCTTTTTCTTTGTCCGCCGTTTTTACCTTTGTCAGTCAGTAGCCCGGATGCGATCCGGGACGATCACCCCCGGACCTGATCCGGGCTACAGATAGGATCTGCTTCCATGTCGCTCGATATCGTTATCCTCGCCGCCGGTCAGGGCACGCGCATGCGTTCCGCCCTGCCCAAGGTCCTGCACCCGGTCGCCGGCCAGTCCATGCTCGGCCACGTGATCGCCACCGCCCGTCAGCTGCAGCCGCAAGGCATCCACGTGGTGATCGGCCATGGCGCCGAGCGGGTACGCGAGCGTCTGGCTGCCGACGACCTCAACTTCGTCCTGCAGGCCGAGCAGCTCGGCACCGGCCATGCCGTGGCCCAGGCGCTGCCGGCCTTGAGTGCCGAGCGCGTGCTGATCCTCTACGGCGACGTGCCGCTGATCGAAGCCGAGACCCTGCAGCGCCTGCTGGCCAACGTAGCCGACGAGCAACTGGCCCTGCTCACCGTCGATCTGGTCGACCCCACCGGCTATGGCCGTATCGTCCGCGACGCCGCTGGCGTGGTGCAGGCCATAGTCGAGCACAAGGACGCCACCCCCGAGCAGCGGCAGATCTGCGAGGGCAATACCGGCATCCTCGCCGTGCCCGGCAAGCGCCTGGGCGACTGGCTCGGCCGCCTGTCCAACAGCAACGCCCAGGGCGAGTACTACCTCACCGACGTGATCGCCATGGCCGTGGCCGACGGCCTGCTGGTGGCCACCGAGCAGCCTCAGGACGCCATGGAAGTGCAGGGCGCCAACGACCGCATCCAGCTCGCCGAGCTGGAGCGCCACTACCAGCAGCGCGCCGCGCGGCGCTTGATGGCCCAGGGCGTGACCCTGCGCGACCCGGCGCGTTTCGACCTGCGTGGCGAGGTGACGGTGGGCCGCGACGTGCTGATCGACGTCAACGTGATTCTCGAAGGCCAGGTGCTGATCGAGGATGACGTACAGATCGGCCCGAACTGCGTGATCAAGGACTCGACCCTGCGCAAGGGCGCCATCGTCAAGGCCAACAGCCACCTGGAAGGCGCCGAGCTGGGCGAGGGCGCCGACTGCGGTCCGTTCGCCCGCCTGCGCCCTGGCGCCAGACTGGGGGCCAAGGCCCATGTCGGCAACTTCGTCGAGCTGAAGAACGCGGTGCTCGGCGAGGGCGCCAAGGCCGGCCACCTGAGCTACCTGGGCGACGCCGAGATCGGCGCGCGGACCAATATCGGCGCCGGCACCATCACCTGCAACTACGACGGCGCCAACAAGTTCCGCACGGTGATGGGCGAGGACGTGTTTATCGGCTCCAACAGCGCGCTGGTAGCGCCGGTTACCCTCGGCGACCGCGCCACCACCGGTGCCGGCTCGACCATCACCGCCGACGTGCCGGCCGACACCCTGGCCGTCGGCCGCGCCAAGCAGCGCAATATCGAAGGCTGGAAGCGGCCGACCAAGAAGACCTGACGGAGCCGGCAAGGATGCCACCAGGCAAACGCTGGATACTGCCCGGGCTGCTGCTGCTCTGGGCCTTGCTGCCGGAATGGCCGCGGATTCCGGTGGACGGCGCCAGCGCCCGGGACTGGAATCCGCAGACCTTCTGGTTCGAGCCCTGGGGACGCTCCGGCGTGCACAAGGGCATCGACATCTTCGCCAGGCTCGGCACGCCGGTGCGCTCCAGCAGCTACGGCCTGGTGCTGTTTCGCGGCGAGATCGAGCAGGGCGGCAAGGTGGTCGTCGCCCTGGGGCCGAAGTGGCGCATTCATTATTACGCCCACCTGCACAGCGTCGAGGTCTTTCCGGGCCAGCCGCTGCTGACCGGCAGCGTGCTGGGCTCGGTCGGCGACAGTGGCAACGCCCGCGGCAAACCGGCGCATCTGCACTACTCGATCGTCAGCCTGCTGCCGCTGCCCTGGCGCGCGGACGACTCGACCCAGGGCTGGAAGAAGATGTTCTACCTCGACCCCAACGCGATCCTGCCGGCTCGTTGAGCGAGCGGGCCGGGCAGGGCGCTGCCTCGTTCGGCGCCCCGGCGGACCAGTCCGCGACCTGCTCGCCCTACGTCGATTCGCGCTTGACTCGAAAGCTTCGTTAGGTTTTGATTCGCGCCATTATCTTTCGAATCGAAACTTACGCATGTCGAAGCGCAATACGCCGCAACGTCGCCACACCATTCTCGCCTTGCTCGCCGAGCAGGGCGAGGTGAGCGTGGACGCCCTGGCGCAGCACTTCGCCACCAGCGAAGTGACCATCCGCAAGGACCTCGCTGCGCTGGAGAAGAACGGCCTGCTGCTGCGCCGCTACGGCGGCGCGGTGCCGGTGCCGCAGGAGCTGATCGGCGAGCCGACGCAACCGCTTTCCCCGCACAAGCAGGCCATCGCCCGTGCCGGCGTGGCGCGCATCCGCGAGCACGCGCGGATCATCATCGACAGCGGCACCACCACCGCGGCGATGATTCCCCTGCTCGGCCACCGGCCCGGCCTGGTGGTGATGACCAACTCGCTGAACGTGGCCAACGCCCTGCGTGAACTGGAGCACGAGCCGGTGCTGCTGATGACCGGCGGCACCTGGGACCCGCACTCGGAGTCTTTCCAGGGCCAGGTGGCCGAGCAGGTGCTGCGTTCCTACGATTTCGACCAGTTGTTTATCGGCGCCGACGGCATCGACCTGGAGCGCGGCACCACCACCTTCAACGAGCTGCTCGGCCTGTCGCGGGTGATGGCCGAGGTGGCCCGCGAGGTCATCGTCATGGTCGAGAGCGACAAGATCGGCCGGCGTATCCCCAATCTCGAGCTGCCCTGGGGCAGCGTGCATACCCTGATCACCGATTCGCGCCTGGATGCCCAGGCGGCCGAACAAATACGCGCGCGCGGCATCCAGCTGATTCTCGCGCCGCTGGAAACTTGAGGAGACAAGCATGTGTGGAATCGTCGGCGCCATCGCGGAGCGCAATATCACCCCTGTTCTGGTGGAAGGCCTCAAGCGCCTGGAATACCGCGGCTATGACAGCGCCGGGGTGGCGCTGCTGACCGAGCAGGGCGCACTGGATCGCCGCCGCCGCGTGGGCAAGGTCAGCGAACTGCAGGCCGCCCTGCAGGCCGAGCCGCTGGCCGGGCGTCTGGGCATCGCCCACACCCGCTGGGCCACCCACGGCGCGCCGAGCGAGCGCAACGCCCACCCGCACTTCTCCGGGCACGAACTGGCCGTGGTGCACAACGGCATCATCGAGAACCACGAAGAGCTGCGCGAGCGCCTCACGGGCCTGGGCTATGTGTTCAGCTCCGATACCGACACCGAAACCATCGTCCACCTGCTCGAGCACAAGCTGCAGCAACTCGGCGACCTCACCGCCGCGCTCAAGGCCGCCATCCCCGAACTGCACGGTGCCTACGGCCTGGCGGTGATCAGTGCCAAGCAGCCGGACCGTCTGCTCGCCGCCCGCAGCGGCAGCCCGCTGGTGATCGGCCTGGGCCACGGCGAGAACTTCCTCGCCTCCGATCAGCTGGCGCTGCGTCAGGTCACCGACCGCTTTATCTACCTGGAAGAGGGCGACATCGCCGAGATTCGCCGCGACAGCGTGCAACTGTGGGACGCCGCCGGTCAGCCGGTGCAGCGCGAGGCGGTGCAGTACCACGAAGGCGCCGAGGCCGCCGACAAGGGCGAATACCGCCACTTCATGCTCAAGGAAATCCACGAGCAGCCCAAGGTGGTGCAACGCACCCTGGAAGGCCGTCTGGGCAGCGACCACGTGCTGGTGCAGGCCTTCGGCCCGCAGGCCGCCGAGCTGTTCGCCAAGGTGAAGAACGTGCAGATCGTCGCCTGTGGCACCAGCTACCACGCCGGCATGGTCGCCCGTTACTGGCTGGAAGAGCTGGCCGGCATCCCCTGTCAGGTCGAAGTGGCCAGCGAGTTCCGCTACCGCAAGGTGGTGGTGCAGCCGGACACCCTGTTCGTCAGCGTGTCGCAGTCCGGCGAGACCGCCGACACCCTGGCCGCGCTGCGCAACGCCAAGGAGAGGGCGCCGGGCCAGGGCGGCTACCTGGCCAGCCTGGTGATCTGCAACGTCGGCACCAGCTCGCTGGTGCGCGAGTCCGACCTGTGCCTGCTGACCCAGGCCGGCCCGGAAATCGGCGTGGCCTCGACCAAGGCCTTCACCACCCAGCTGGTGGGCCTGATGCTGCTGACCCTGGCCCTCGGCCAGGTGCACGGCAACCTGGACAAGGCGCTGACCGCCGAGCTGGTGGAAGAGCTGCGCCGCCTGCCGACCCGCCTGGGCGAAGCGCTGGCGATGGACAAGACGGTCGAGAAGATCTCCGAGCTGTTCGCCGAGAAGCACCACAGCCTGTTCCTCGGCCGCGGCGCGCAGTACCCGGTGGCCATGGAAGGGGCGCTCAAGCTCAAGGAAATCTCCTATATCCACGCCGAGGCCTACCCGGCCGGCGAGCTCAAGCACGGGCCGCTGGCGCTGGTCGACGCCGACATGCCGGTGGTCACGGTGGCGCCGAACAACGAGCTGCTGGAAAAACTCAAGTCCAACCTGCAGGAAGTGCGCGCCCGCGGCGGCGAGCTGATCGTCTTCGCCGACCAGCAGGCCGGCATGCGCAACGGCGAGGGCACCCACGTGGTGGCCATGCCGCATATCCACGACCTGCTCGCGCCTATCCTCTACACCGTGCCGCTGCAGCTGCTGTCCTACTACGTCGCCGTGCTCAAGGGCACCGACGTCGACCAGCCGCGCAACCTGGCCAAGAGCGTCACGGTCGAATAAGGCCGCTGGCGAAGAAAAGCCCGTCCATCTGGACGGGCTTTTGCGTTTCTATCACGCCGAAATCTTGCTCAGGTGCAGCTCTTCGGGGCGCAGCGTAAGCACGCGTACGCCGTCTCGGGTGACCGCCACGGTGTGTTCGAATTGCGCCGAGAGCTGGCCTTCGCAGGTCACCACCGTCCAGCCGTCGCGCAGGGTGCGTACATCCGCCTTGCCCTGGTTGAGCATGGGTTCGATGGTGAAGGTCATGCCTTCGCGCAGCGTCAGGCCGGTGCCGGCTTTGCCCCAGTGCAGCACTTCGGGTGGCTCGTGCATTTCCCGGCCAATGCCGTGGCCGCAGTAGTCGCGAACCACCGAATAACCGTGGGCGCGAGCGTGCCGTTCGATGGCGTGGCCGATATCCCCGAGCCGGGCGCCCGGCCTCACGGCTTCGATGCCCTTGCACATCGCTTCATAGGTAATCCGGGTGAGCTGACGAGCCTGGTCCGACACCTCACCAATCAGGTAGGTCTTGCTCGAATCGGCGATGTAGCCGTTCTTTTCCAGGGTGATGTCGAAATTCACCAGATCGCCGCTGCGCAGAATCTCGTCAGCGCTGGGTACGCCATGGCACACCACCTCGTTGCGCGACGTGTTCATGGCGTAGGCGAAACCGTACTGCCCCTTGCTTGCCGGGCGCGCCTTGAGTTCACCGACGATGTAGTTATCCACAAGGTCGTTGACCTGCAGGGTGGACATGCCGAGCAGATCCAGGCGGTCCAGATAGGCGAACACCGAGGCCAGCAACCTGCCGGATTCCGCCATCAGTGCGATCTGCTGCGGCGTCTTGCTCATGAGGCGTCCGCCATGCGCGGCGGGACCACTACGCCGGCTGCGCGCAGCTCGGCGGCCATCACCTCGTTGAAACTCAGCGTCGGGTTCATCTCGCAGAGCATGCCGATGCGAATCCAGAACCCTGCCTGGGCATTGATGGAACGGCCCGACACGCTGCTCGCCCGGCGGATCTGGTCGTGCAGCTCATCATCGATATTGACGATACCCATGCTGGTTTCCTTTATATGTTTCGTATATGAAGCATATATAAGCATGGATAGGTTTAGTCCACCAGCGCCAGTAGCAGGGCAAAGGAGGCTCACTCATCCCTTACACTAGTGCCAGGCATGCAGGCAGGCTGGGCCCCTGACTCAGGCAGGAACAGGAGAGCGGATGAAGCGCGCAGATGTGAAACGCAGAACGGCCGAGGGCGTTCTGTTCGATACCCAGATCATGGTCAACCCGGCCAATACCACGGAGTGGATCGTGTTGTTCAAGAAAGACGCGGGCCGCAGCTTCTTTCTGGTGGATGAAGACGAGCAGGTGCAGACCTTTGCCAGCCTGGATGCACTAATGCCGGAGCTGCGGGCTCTGGGTATCAAGCGGGTCGAGGTGCAGCTGTGAGCCGTTGCCCACAGTTGCCGGGGATCAACTTGTGGATATCCTCGTGATACCTGGCTAAAGCCCTGATAGATTGGGTCTTTCAGCGACTTGTACAGAAACTGCACGCCTGCCTGTCCACTATCCACAGAGCACCTGGATAACAGGCTTTCTATCCTGTTGATAAGGCTCTGGAATCCAGAGATAGCAAGGCTTCCAGCGCTTTGTTCGGTTTTTCGCCAAGCTCAATCGGTGCCGGGACGGTAGAGATGACGATGCGCCGCGTCGTACAGCGCCGATTCGGCGAAGGCGCCCGGATCTAGCACGCGGCCGACCAGGATCAGCGCAGTGCGGCGAAAGTCCTTGGCGGCGACCTTGGCCTCGATATCGGCCAAGGTGCCCTGTACCCAGTCCTGATCGGGCCAGCTCGCCCTGTGGATAACCGCGATGGGGCAGTCGGCGCCATAGTGCGGCAGCAGCTCGCCGACTATGGCCGGCAGCTGACGCACGCCGAGGTGGATGGCCAGGGTCGCGCGGTGCCTGGCCAGGTCATGCAACTGCTCGCCCTCGGGCATCGGCGAGGTGGTGCCGTAGCGGGTAAGGATCAGGGTCTGCGACACGCCGGGCAGGGTCAGCTCGCTTTCCAGCAGGGCCGCGCAAGCGGCGGTGGCGGTGACGCCGGGGACTATCTCGAAGGGGATGCCGAGGGCGCGCAGCTCGCGAATCTGCTCGCCGATAGCACCGTACAGCGAAGGGTCGCCGGAATGCACGCGGGCCACGTCCTGGCCGCGCTTATGGGCCTGATGCAGCAGGTTGACGATTTCTGCGAGATTAAGCTCGGCGGTATTCACCACCCGTTCGGCGCTATGGCCCTGCAGCACCGCTTCGGGCACCAGCGAGCCGGCGTAGAGGATCACCGGGCACGAACGGATCAGGCGCTGGCCCTTGACGGTGATCAGCTCGGGGTCGCCGGGGCCGGCGCCGATAAAGTAGACGGTCATGCTGTGGGCTCTCTCTCGAAAGTGGCCAGCGCACAGGTGGCGTTGGCCGTGCGGTTTTTCTCGCCGAGCAGACGAGGCGTGGCGCCCAGGCGGGCGGCCAGGGCCAGGGCACAGGGCTCGGCCACCGCGGGGCTGCCGGTGACGGACTGGACCAGGGCGTTGCCGCCGGTGGCCGACTGCTGAGGCGCGAGTTCTTCGCTGCTGAAGAACTGCAGCCTCAGCTTCAGCTGCTCGGCCAGTTCCTGCAGTGCCGTTTCCTCGCGCTTGTGGGCGATGCTGGCCAATCCGGCCAGGTTATCCACCGTCAGCTCATGCTGGCTCAGGCTGTGGATAAGCAGGGCTTGCAGCTCGTCCAGGCTGCAGCCACGGCGGCAGCCCAGCCCGGCCACGACCTGCGGCGGCGATGCTGAGCGGCATGTGGAAGAGGCGGGCAGCATAAGCGGTATTCGGGCTGAGTGGCGGCGTAGCTCAACATGGCGCCCCCCACCGGTCAACCGCGATTGACCGAGCGCCGCGGCCTGCGTAGCCTTCTCGCGTTCGAGGTTCTTCCCGGCAGTGCCGCCGGGAAGCTAAGAGGGAACAGGGTCGATGCCCTGGCTGCCCCCGCAACTGTAAACGGTTATGCCCTTCGTTAGACCACTGCCAACCGGCGGGAAGGTGAAGGGATGCGCGCCGCGCAAGCCGTGAGCCAGGAGACCTGCCTCGTTTCGTCAGCCAACTGTTCGGACGGGGTGATCCGACGCGGCCAGCACGCTCGCGCCTGCCTGTCTGCCCGTCCCCGTCCGCCGAATTTATCGTCGCCACGGGGCCATCCATGAAAACCCTCGCCAAACTGCCCGTCACCATCGTCACCGGTTTTCTCGGTGCCGGCAAAACCACCTTGTTGCACCATCTGCTGGCTCACGCCGAGGGGCGCCGTATCGCGGTGATCGTCAACGAGTTCGGCGAGCTGGGCATCGACGGCGAGATCCTCAAGCAGTGCGCCATCGGCTGCAGCGAGGAAGAGGCCATGGGCCTCGTCTTCGAGCTGGCCAATGGCTGCCTGTGCTGCACGGTGCAGGAAGAGTTCTTCCCGGTGATGCGCGAGTTGGTGGCACGGCGTGACGATCTGGACCATATCCTGATCGAGACTAGCGGCCTGGCCCTGCCCAAGCCGCTGGTGCAGGCCTTCAACTGGCCGGAAATCCGCAACGCCTGCACCGTCGATGCGGTGATCACCGTAGTCGACAGCCCGGCTGTGCTCGCCGGCACCTTCGCCGCCTTCCCCGAGCAGGTGGACGCGCAGCGCCAGCTCGACCCCAACCTCGACCACGAATCGCCGCTGCACGAGCTGTTCGCCGATCAGCTGGCCAGCGCCGACCTGGTGATCCTCAACAAGGCCGACCTGCTCGACGCCGAGGCGCTGGCCGCGGTACGCGCGGAGGTGGCCGAGGAGCTGCCGGCGGCGGTCAAGGTGATCGAGGCGCATGGCGGCGAGTTGCCGCTGGACGTGCTGCTGGGCCTGAACAGCGAGACCGAGCTGCATATCGACGGCCGCCGCACCCATCACGACGATGAAGACGACGACCACGATCACGAAGAATTCGCTTCGTTCCACGTGGAACTACCCGAAGCCGAGGAGGCGCGCCTGCTGGCCGCGCTGAAGGACGCGGTGGGCAAACACGGCATCCTGCGGGTCAAGGGCTTCGCCGCCATCCCTGGCAAACCGATGCGTCTGTTGGTCCAGGGTGTCGGCCAGCGCTTCGACCGTCACTTCGACCGCGCCTGGCAGGCCGACGAACCGCGCCTGAGCCGCCTGGTGCTGATCGGCCAGCAGCTCGACCGCGCGGCCATCGAAGCCGAGCTGCAAGCGGCGCTGGTTTGATGGTGATCGCCGGCAAGCGTGCTCCTACACATCCCGCAGGAGCCGGCTTGCCGGCGATTTATCGGGACCTCTGATGCACCTTCTACGCACCCAGCCCGGCGCCCAGCTACCGGCCGACAGCATCGCCGACCTCGGCCAGACCCCGGCCGAGCTGGTGATCCTGTGCACGGGGGATTCGCACCTGTCCTTGCTGGCCGAGGCCGCCCGGCAGCTGCCGGACGACTACCCCAGCCTGCGCCTGGCCAGCCCGGCGCAGCTGAGCAACCACGCCTCGGTGGATTACTACGTCGAGCAGGTGTTGCAGCATGCCAGGGTCATCCTGGTTTCGCTGCATGGCGGGGTGAGCTACTGGCGCTACGGGGTCGAGCGCCTGGTGGAGCTGGGTGCGCGCGGCGCCAGGGTGATCATGGTGCCGGGCGACGACAAGCCCGACCCTGAGCTGAGTGCGCTCGGCAATGTCGGTGAAGAAGACAGCCAGCGCCTCTGGCAATACCTGCGCCAGGGCGGGCTGGACAACGCGCGCCAGCTGTTTCGCTGCATCGGCAGCCGCTGGCTGGGGCGTGACGACAGTTGGCGGGAGCCGCAACCGCTGCCGCGTGTCGGCCTCTATCACCCGCAGCACAGTCCGGCCGAGCTGGCTGACTGGCAGGCGCAGTGGCAACCCGGCGCGCCCGTGTTGGCGCTGCTGTTCTACCGCAACCATGTGCAGTCGGCGAACACCGCCTTCGTCGATGCCTTCTGCGCGCACCTGGTCGCTCAGGGCCTCAGCCCGCTGCCGATTGCGGTGGCCAGCCTGAAGGAGCCGGCCTGTCTGGATCATGTGCAGGAGTGGCTGGACGAAACGAACGCCGCGCTGATCATCAATACCACCGGCTTTGCCCTGTCCAACCCTGAGGCGCCACAGGCGCGGGTGTTCCGCCGCGATATCCCGGTGCTGCAGGCCATCTGCTCGCTGGACAACCCCGCGCAGTGGCAGGCCAGCGCCCAGGGCCTGGGCTCGCGCGACCTGGCCATGCATGTGGTGCTGCCCGAGCTGGATGGCCGGCTGATCGGCACTGCCATCAGCTTCAAGGGTCTGGCCTGGCGCAGCGAGCGCAGCCAGAGCGATGTGCTGTGCTATCAGGCCCATGAGTCGGGCATGGCTTTCGTCGCCGATCTGGCACGTAACTGGTGCCAGTTGGCGCTTAAAAGCAACGATCAGAAGCGAATCGCGCTGATTCTTGCCAACTACCCGACCCGCGATGGCCGTATCGGCAATGGCGTCGGCCTGGATACCCCGGCCGCCGCGCTGAATGTCCTCCGCGCGCTGCAACAGCAGGGCTACCCGGTGGATAAGCTGCCGGACAGCGGCACCGCACTTGTCCACAGCCTGCTCGGCGGCGTCACCAACGATCTGGATGGCCTGGATTCGCGCCCCTGTGCGCAGAGTCTGGCACTGGATGACTATCTGCGGTTCTTCCACAGCCTGCCTGAGCAAAATCAGCAGGCGGTGCGCGAACGTTGGGGCGAGCCGCAGCAGGATCCGATGTTCCGCAGCGGGCGGATGATGGTGGCCGGCCTGCGCTTCGGTCTCACCTTCGTCGGCATCCAGCCGGCGCGCGGCTACCAGCTCGACCCGGCGGCGGTATACCACGACCCCGATCTGGTGCCGCCGCACGGTTATATCGCCTTCTACGCCTGGCTGCGCACGGCCTTCGCCGCCGATGCGCTGATCCACGTTGGCAAGCACGGCAACCTGGAATGGTTGCCGGGCAAGAGCGTCGGCCTGTCCGAGGGCTGCTGGCCGCAGGCGCTGCTCGGCCCGCTGCCGAATATCTATCCCTTTATCGTCAACGATCCGGGCGAGGGGGCGCAGGCCAAGCGCCGCACCCAGGCAGTGATCATCGATCACCTGATGCCGCCGCTGACCCGCGCCGAGAGCTACGGCCCGCTGCGCGACCTGGAGCGCCTGGCCGACGAGTATTTCGAGGCCAGCCAGCTCGATCAGCGCCGCGCCGTGGAGCTGCGCGGCGAGATCCTGGCCAAGGTGCGCGAGGCCAGCCTCGACCGCGAGCTGGGTCTGCAACTGAGCGACGACCCGGAAAGCTGGCTGCCGCAGCTCGATGCCTACCTCTGCGACCTCAAGGAATCGCAGATCCGCGATGGCCTGCACGTGTTCGGCGAGTCGCCGGCCGGCCAGCTGCGTCGCGATACCCTGCTGGCGCTGCTGCGTATCCCCCGTGGCGATGGCCAGGGCGCCAATGCCAGCCTGCTGCGCGCGCTGGCCCGTGGCCTGGCACTGGGCCTCGACCCGCTCGATTGCGATATGGGCCAGCCCTGGGACGGGCTGCGTCCACAGGCGTTGCAGGCTGTGGATAACAGCCTGTGGCGCACGTTCGGCGACACCCGCGAACGCCTGGAGCTGCTGGCGCTCGCATTGATCGAGCGACGCCTGAATGGTGAGCGCATCGGCGATTTCGGTGCCGAGGTGGCGCTGATCCTCGATGGTCTGGCCCAGCACGTTGCGCCCCTGCTGGATGCCTGTGGCGACGCCGAGATGAGCGGCCTATTGGCGGCTTTGGAAGGGCGTTTCGTACCCGCCGGGCCGAGTGGCGCACCGAGCCGTGGGCGCCTGGACGTGCTGCCCACCGGGCGCAACTTCTTCACCCTCGACGTGCGCCATCTGCCCACGCCCACCGCCTGGCGCCTCGGCGTGCAGGCAGCGGATCGCCTCTTGGAGCGTCACCTGCAGGACGAGGGCGACCACCTGCGTCAGCTCGGCCTGTCGGTGTGGGGCACGGCGACCATGCGTACCGGCGGCGACGATATTGCCCAGGCGCTGGCGCTAATGGGTGTGCGCCCGCTGTGGCAGCCGGGCAGCCAGCGCGTCGAGCGCTTCGAGGTGTTGCCGTTGGAGCAGTTGGGCCGTCCGCGAGTGGACGTGACCCTGCGCGTATCGGGCTTCTTCCGCGATGCCTTCAGCAACCTGATCCGCCTGTTCGACGAGGCCGTGCAGGCGGTGATCGAGCTGGACGAGCCGGAGGAGATGAACCCGCTGTCGGCGCGGGTCTGGCGCGAGTCGCTGGCATTGAAGGACAGCGGCCTGGATGAAGCCGAAGCGCGGCGCCAGGCCGGTTGGCGGGTGTTCGGCGCCAAGCCGGGGGCCTACGGCGCCGGGGTGCAGAACGCCATCGAGGAGCGCCTGTGGCAGAGCCGCGCGGATCTGGCCGAGGTCTACCTCAACTGGGGGGGCTACGCCTACGGCAGTGGCGCCGAAGGCACGCCGGCGCGGGCGCAGTTCGCCGAACGCCTGGAGCAGCTGCAGGCGGTGCTGCACAACCAGGACAACCGCGAGCACGACATCCTCGATTCCAACGACTACTACCAGTTCCAGGGCGGCATGCTGGCGGCGGTGGAAACCCTGCGCGGGCTCAAGGTGGCCAGCTACTTGGGTGACAACAGCCAGCCGGACACCCCGCGCATCCGCACCTTGAAGGAAGAACTGGGGCGCGTGGTGCGCGCCCGCGCCGCCAATCCCAAGTGGATCGCGGGCATGAAGCGCCACGGCTACAAGGGCGCCTTCGAGCTGGCCGCGACCGTCGACTACCTGTTCGCCTTCGACGCCACCAGCGAGCTGGTCGATGACCACCAGTACGCGCTGCTCACCGATGCCTACCTGCTCGACAAAGACACCCGCGACTTTATCCAGCAGCACAACCCCGGCGCCCTCAACGACATCCTCGAACGCCTGCTGGAAGCCCAGCAGCGCGGACTGTGGCAGACCCCCGGTGAGTACCGCGAGGCGCTGGAAAACCTGCTGCTCGATAGCGAGGAGTCATGAAGCGAGGCATTCCCCTAGGGTGGGTTAGCCGGCTGTCGCGGTTGCGGCGTAACCCACCATTGGCGCCACACGGTATATCGCCTGGTGGGTTACGCGGCGCGCCGAGTTTTTCTGCAGATACAAGGCCGGCGTTCTGCGCCGCTAACCCACCCTACGGGGGCATGCAGCCCGTAGCCCGGATGCAACCCGGGAAATGCGCGATCAAAGGCCCCGGATTGCATCCGGGCTACGTCCAACTCCACGGATCATGTCCATGACCGAATACCACTTCCCCCTCGCCGCCGTGGTCGGCGCCGATTCGCTGAAGCTGGCGCTGTGCCTGGCGGCCATCGACCCGGCCATCGGCGGCGTGCTGATCGAAGGCCCGCGCGGCATGGCCAAGTCCACCCTGGCCCGTGGCCTGGCCGATCTGCTGGACGGTGGGCGCTTCGTCACCCTGCCGCTGGGCGCCAGCGAGGAGCGCATCGTCGGCACCCTGGATCTGGATGCGGCCCTCGGCGAGGGCCGCGCGCAGTTTTCCCCCGGCCTCTTGGCCCGGGCCGACGGCGGCGTGCTCTATGTCGATGAGGTCAACCTGCTGCCCGATCATCTGGTCGACCTGCTGCTGGATGCCGCCGCCAGCGGGGTCAATCACGTCGAGCGTGACGGCATCTCCCACCGCCATGCCGCGCGCTTCGTGCTGATCGGCACCATGAACGCCGAGGAGGGCGAGCTGCGCCCGCAACTGCTCGATCGCTTCGGCCTCAACCTGGCCCTCGATGGCCAGCCGCAGCCGGCCGCGCGCGCCGAGATCGTCCGCCGCCGCCTGGCCTTCGATGCCGACCCCGCCGCCTTCCTGCAACGCTGGCAGACCGAGCAGCACGCCCTCGCCGAACGCTGCCGCAATGCCCGCCAGCGTCTGGCCGATATCCCGCTGGATGACGCCGCCCTGGGCGAGATCAGCCAGCGCTGCTTCGCCGCCGCGGTCGATGGCCTGCGCGCCGACCTGGTCTGGTTGCGCGCCGCCCGTGCCCATGCCGCCTGGCGTGGCGCGGCGGGCATCGAGCCTGTGGATATCGAGGCGGTGGAGGACTTCGTCCTGCGCCACCGTCGTCGCCCGCCACAACCTCAGGCCAGCACGCCGCCCGAGCAGAGCCAGGCGCCGCAGCAGGCGCAGGAACAGAGCCAGGGTGAAGGTCAGTGGGGCGAGTTGCCGGCGCAGCCACAGGCCATGGGCGAACGACGGGTGCCGCCGCGCTGGGCAAAAAAGCCCTGAGCATCCGCCCGCACACAGCCACAGGCGCGGATGCCGGCAATCGGCCCGGACGACTCGGCGGCGGCCTGCGTGGCGCCGCCCGCAGCGGCGTGGCCGGTCGTATCGACTGGGCGGCGACTCTGCGCCAGGGCCGTCCGCAACGCCGCGAGCAACTGGTGCTGCGCCCGCGCAGCCGGCAGGCCGAGCAGCTGTGGCTGGTGCTGGTCGATGCCTCGGCTTCGACCCGCCGCCACGGCGCGCTGAGTCTGGCCAAGGGCGTGCTCGCCGAAGTCTTCGACAGCGCCTATCGCCAGCGCGCCCGCCTGGCCGTGCTGCAGGCCGGCGGTCGTGAGGCGCAGTGGCTGTGGCAGGGGCGCAAGGCCGGCGCCGAGCTGCATCGCTGGTTGCAGGAACTCGGCGCCGGTGGCGGCACGCCGCTGCTCGATGCGCTGCAGCAGGCCGGCGACTGGCTACAGCGTCGCCAGCGCCTGAAACCCAGTGAATGCCAGCGCCTGCTGATCCTCACCGATGGCCGTCTGCGCGACTGGCCGGCGCTGACGCCCTTGCCCTGCCCGAGCCTGCTGCTCGACACCGAGCGCGCGCCCATCCGCCTGGGCCGCGCGCGCCAGCTGGCGCAGGCGCTGCAGGCCGACTACCACCATATCGACGACCTGGCGCCCGGCATGCCCGGGCGCACCTGGAGAACCCCATGAAAACCCTGCTGCTGGTCGGCATCGGCGCCGGCGACCCGGACTACATCACCGTCCAGGCGATCAAGGCGCTGCGCCGCAGCGACCTGATCTTGCTGATGGACAAGGGCCCGGCCAAGCACAAGCTCAACGCCCTGCGCCGGGAAATCTGCGCGCGTTTCCTCGACGGCCACACGCCGCGTTTCGCCGAAGGCCTGCAGCCGGAGCGCGAGCGCGACGCCGCCGACTACCGCGCCAGCGTCGACGAGCTCAACCGCGACAAGCAGGCGGTGTTCGAGCAACTGATCGACCAGCAGCTGGCCGACGGCGAAACCGCCGCCTTGATGGTCTGGGGCGACCCCTCGCTGTACGACAGCAGCGTCCGCATCGCCGAGGCCATCGCCGCCAGTCGCAGCGATTTCGCCTTTGAGGTGATCCCCGGCATCACCAGCCTGCAGGCGCTGACCGCGCGCCACCGCATCCCACTCAACAGCATCGGCCGTGCCGTGGAGATCACCACCGGCCGCCTGCTCGCCGAAGGCTGGCCGCCGGGGGTGGACAGCGTGGCGGTGATGCTCGACGCCAAGGACAGCTACCGCCGCTTCGTCGGCCAGGGCCTTGCCATCTACTGGGGCGCCTACGTCGGCACCGCCGATGAAATCCTCATCGCCGGCCCGCTGGACGAGCTGGCCGAGCGCATCGCCAGCACCCGCGCCGCGGCGCGCGAGCGCAATGGCTGGATCATGGACAGCTATCTGCTGCGCAAAGAGGGGGCGCAGGAGTGAATTGGAGACGCTACAAGCAGCGCCTTATCCCCCTGCGCATGGTCCATGTGTCGGGTGGAAAACCGCGAAGCCTTCTCCACCATCCTCCGGTCGGCTGCGTCACCCCGTCTTGCAACCCAGCAGGGTGGTCGGTCAGCCCCCAGGCACCGCTGGCCGCAGCCAGGCGGTTCAGTGGCGAGCGCCCTGTGGAAAACGCGCCGGATCGGCAAAGCAGGCGTGCAGGTGGTCGAACACCAGGCGCACGCGGGGTGACACAGGGCCTTGCTGCGGGCGGTAGATGAACAGCTGCCAGGGATCGGGCGCCTGTTCTTCCAGCACCGCCTGCAGGCGGCCGCTTTCCAGGTACGGCTGAGCCAGGTAGGCGGGCAACTGACCGTAGGCCAGGCCGGCGAGCACGGCCTCCAGCTCGGCCTCGGGGTCGTCGCACACCAGCGCCGGTGCGGGCGGGTGCAGGCTGGGCCCCTGGGCGAAGGTCCAGGGCCAGGGACGACCGTTCTTGCGGTCGATCAGCACCGACAGCGGCCGCTGTTGCAGGTCGTCGAGGGTGCGCGGCGCGCCGCTGGCGGCGATCAGCTCCGGCGTGGCCACCACCTGCAACGGCACCGGCGCCAGGGCGCGGGCGACGTAGCGGCTGTCGCGCAGGAAGCCGACGCGGATGCCGATGTCGATCTGCGCCTCCACCGCGTCGGTGATCTCGTCCTCCAGGCGCAGGTTCAGCACCAGTTGCGGGTGCTGTTTGAGCAAGGGTTGCAGAAAGCCGACCAGAAAGCGCTTGCCGATGGCCTGCGGCGCGGTGATGCCGATGCGCCCGCTGATGGCCGATTCGGCCTCGGCGCGGTGGCCACGAAACAGCGCGTCGAAATCTTCCAGCATCTGCCGGGCGCGCACCGCGTAGGCCTCGCCGAAGGCGGTGATGTGCACCTGGCGGGTGTTGCGATGAAAGAGAATCTCGCCGAGCTCCTCCTCCAGCGCCTTGATCGCGCGGGTCACCGCCTGCGGCGAAACGCCGAGCCGTGTGGCCGCCTCGCGGAAATTGCTGCAGTCGGCCGCGCTGCAGAAGATGCGGATCATCTCCATGCGGTTGAGCATGTCGGGGCGCCTTTGTGTTCCAGAATGTGGAATAGCCTAATCCAAACTCTTCCATTCATTGAAACTGAAATCGCCCCTAACCTGAGCCCATGTTCGGCATACGGCACGGACACTCCAACGAATCGAGAGAGGGCTTACCCATGAGCAACAACATTTCCGGCAAGGTCGTGGTCATCACCGGCGCCAGCAGCGGCCTGGGCGAAGCCACCGCGCGTCACCTCAGCCAACTGGGCGCCAAGCTGGTGCTGGCCGCGCGGCGCCAGGAGCGTCTCGAGCAGCTGGTCAGCGAGCTGGTCGCCGCCGGTGGCGAGGCCGTGGCCTACCCGACCGACGTGACCCGTGCCGACGAGGTCAAGGCGCTGATCCAGGGCGCACTGGACACCTTCGGCCGCGTCGACGTGCTGGTCAACAACGCCGGGCTGATGGCCATCGCGCCGCTGAGCGACGTGCGCGTCGAGGAGTGGGAGCGCATGATCGACATCAACATCAAGGGCGTGCTGTACGGCATCGCCGCGGCGCTGCCGGTGTTCCAGCAGCAGAACGCCGGGCATTTCATCAACATCGCCTCGGTGGCCGGGATCAAGGTGTTCAGCCCGGGCGGCACCGTCTACAGCGGCACCAAGTTCGCCGTGCGCGCCATCTCCGAAGGCCTGCGTCATGAGGTCGGTGGCCGCATCCGCACCACCACCATCGAGCCGGGCGCGGTGGACTCCGAGCTGAAGTTCGGCAGCTCGCACCAGCAGAGCCGCGACTTCGTCGTCGACTTCTACAAGCAGGCGATTCCGGCCGAGTCGGTGGCGCGCGCCATCGCCTACGCCATCGAGCAGCCGGCCGATGTCGACATCAACGAGATCGTCCTGCGCCCCACCGTGCAGGAATTCTGATCCACTGCCGCCGGCGCTTGCGATGCGGGTCTTCACGGGCCAGCATGCGAGCGCCTTTTCCGCTTTCAGGAGTCTGCATGAGCGCGTCCATCCGTCCCGTCGACCTGGCCAAGGCCTACCGCCTGCTCAACCATGGCCCCACCGTGCTGGTGTCCGCCCGCCACCGGGCTGTGGATAACGTCATGGCGGCGGCCTGGTGCTGCGCCCTGGATTTCGACCCGCCGAAGCTGACCCTGGTGCTGGACAAGGCCACCCGTACCCGCGCGCTGATCGAAGGCAGCGGCCTGTTCGCCATCCAGATTCCGACCGTGGCGCAGCTGCAGCTGACCCAGGCGGTGGGCAATACCAGCCTCGCCGACGAGCCGGCGAAGCTGGCCCGCGCCGGTGTCGAGTTGTTCGAAATGGACGGCCACGACCTGCCCCTGGTGGCCGGCTGTTCGGCCTGGCTGGTCTGCCGCTTGCTCGATGAGCCGCACAACCAGCAGGCCTATGACCTGTTCATCGGCGAGGTGGTCGCGGCCTGGGCGGACGAGCGGGTGTTCCGCGATGGCCGCTGGCACTTCGAGACCGCCGATCCGGCTCTGCGCAGCCTGCATCATGTCGCCGGTGGTCATTACTATGCCGTTGGCGATGCGCTGCAGGCCTGAAGGCTGGGCAACGAGGAGGCTGCATGTTTTCCCATATCTGTATCGGCGTGAGCGACTTCCCACGGGCCTGGGCCTTCTACCAGCCGCTCATGGCGTTGCTGGGCATCGAGCTGCGCTTTGTCGATGAGCACAAGCCCTGGGCTGCCTGGCAATCGAAGCCGGAGCCCCGGCCGTTGCTGCTGATCGGCAAGCCTTTCGACGGCGCCGCCCATCATCCCGGTAACGGGCAGATGGTGGCGCTGTTGGCGCAGAGCCGCGCCCTGGTCGACCAGGCCCATCGGCTGGCGCTCGCCCAGGGTGGACGTTGCGACGGCGCACCGGGCCTGCGCCCCGAATACCACCCCGATTACTACGGCGCCTACTTCCGCGACCCGGACGGCAACAAGCTGTGCGTGGTCTGCCACCAGGCCGAATGAGACGGCCGCTGCCCCGGCATATCGGCTAGCCCGGATGCAATTCGGGGCCTGGCCAGCAGCCACTCAGTCGGGATACCAGCGCGGCGTATAGACCCACGCGCCCCCCTCGGCGCGGGGGAAGCGGCGGGTCTGGCTGGAGCCGATGATCACCAGGGTGCGCATATCGACCAGCTCCGGCGTCAGCTCGCCGAGGGTCAGATTGCGCAGCGCTTCGGCGGGGCGGCCGATATCGCGGCCCAGCACCACCAGGGTTTCCGGCGCACGGTGCTGGCGCAGCAGCTCCAGGGCGCGGCCGAGCTGCCAGGGGCGGGCCCTGGAGATCGGGTTGTAGAAGGCCATGGCCAGATCCGCGGCGGCAGCATGCTGCAGGCGTTTTTCGATCACCGCCCAGGGCTTGAGGTTGTCCGACAGCGAGATCAGGCAGAAGTCGTGGCCCAGCGGCGCGCCGGCCTTGGCGGCGGTGGCCAGGGCGGCGGAGACGCCCGGCAGCACCTCCAGCTCGACACCGTGCCAGGCCTCGCTCTGCGGGCTTTCCAGCGCCTCCATCACCGCGGCAGCCATGGCGAACACGCCGGGGTCGCCCGAGGAGATCATCACCACCCGGCGGCCGCTGGCGGCCAGTTCGAAGGCGTGGGCGGCGCGCTGCAGCTCTTCGCGGTTGTCGCTGGGATGCAGGCATTGATCGGCGCGCAGCGGGCCGGCCATCTTCAGGTAGGTGTCGTAGCCGAGTAGGTCTTCGGCCTCGTCGAGGGCACGGCGCACGGCGGGGGTCATGTGTTCGGCGGCACCGGGACCGAGGCCAACCACGCTGAGGCGGCCACGGCGCTGGCCGAGGCGTTCGATATCCAGCGGCTGTTCACCCAGCAGCAGGCGCAGGCCGTCGCCTACAAGGTGCTCGGGCGGCAGCTCGGTGGTGCTGTGGATAAAGCGCAGCGGAAGGTTTAGTTCGCGTGCCGCTGCGTGCAGGTCGGCGTTGGCCATCCAGGCTTTGTCCGCGAGCAGAACGGCCAGCGCTTGCGGCGCCAGCTTGGCATCGCTCAGCGCCTGCTGCAGACGTGCCGGCAACTCGGCATCGGGGCGTTCGATCAGCGCAGCGGCGACGCGCGGGTGGATCAACAGTTCTTCCGGTTGCGCCGGGCGCGCCTGTGCAGTGATGTGGATAACCCGACTGGCGGCGTCATCCACAGGCAGCTGCGCGGCCTCCAGCCAGGGCGCCTGGCCTTCTATGCGTACCGTCTCGCCGCCGAGCAGGTCGCTGACGAAGCGCTTGCCCTGCTGCAGGTCGGCCAGGGAATAGCCGGCTGGCGGCTCCAGCAGGCAGGTGCCGAAGCGCAGTTCGCCGCTGGTGGTGATGGCCGGCGTAACCCCCAGGTGCGCGGCGATCTCGCGGGCCAGGCGATTGACCCCGGCCAGGCCGCCGAGCAGCGGCACCACGGCGCTGCCGTCCTCGGCCAGGGCCAGCACCGGTGGCTCGGCGCCCTTTTCCGCCAGCAGCGGGGCGAGGCTGCGGATGACGATGCCGGCGGCGCATAGCACCACAAGCGGCTGCCCGGCGCGATAGAGGGCACGCAGAGTCTCGCCGAAGTCCTCGTAATGGCGCTCGGCGGCCTCGGCGCGGCCGCGCAGGCCATGGATCAGCGCCTGTGGATAAAGCGCCTGGAGGCGCTGGGCGGTGGCCAGCGCGCTGGCGCTGAGGATGACGATGTTCATGCGGTAAATCCTGTGGCCCGGATGTCATCCGGGGAATGGGTTTTCCGGATTGCATCCGGGCTACGCAAATGCGCCGTAGCGTGTAGGGTGGATGACGCTTTTTTCATCCACCCTTGCGCGCAGTGGATGGGTGAAGCGTCATCCACCCTACGGATTCAGCCGCGCCATTTCTGCCCGGGCACCAGAATCATGGAGAAATAGGGCGAATCCATCGGCTCCACCTCGTCCAGCGCGACTATCTTCTGTTCGGCCATGGTCGCCCGTTCGACGTAATGGGCGCGGCCATCCAAACCCAGCTTGCGCAGCACGCGGCGCACCTTGTCGAAGTTGCGCCCGAGCTTCATCACCACGGCGGCCTCGGCGTCGCGCAGGCGCTGTTCCAGCTCGTCTTCCGCCAGCACGCCGGACAGCACGCTCAAGCTCTGGTTGCGGTACACCAGCGGCGTGCCGAGCACCGAGGCGCAGCCGAGCATGGAGCACACGCCGGGCACCACCTCCACCTCGTAGCGGTCGGCCAGACGGTCGTGCAGGTACATGTAGGAGCCGTAGAAGAACGGGTCGCCCTCGCAGATCACCGCCACGTCCTGGCCGGCGTCTAGCAGCCGGGCGATCTGCGCGGCGCAGGTGTCGTAGAAGTCGGCGATCACATCCTCGTAGGACAGCGGCGGGGCGAGCTTCTCGGTGGTCACCGGGTAGACCAGCGGCAGGCGCTGCTGCGTCTCGGTGAGATGGGCCTCGATGATGCCGAAGGCATTGCCGCCGTGACCGGCGTTGTGCTTGGCCTTGGCCACGAAGTAGGCCACCACCGGCGCCGACTGGAGCAGGCGCAGGGCCTTGAGGGTGAGCAGCTCGGGGTCGCCGGGGCCGACGCCGAGACCGAGCAGACGACCGGCCATCATTCCACCTCCGAGGCCAGGGCGTTGACCGCGGCCACCGCCATGGCGCTGCCGCCACGCCGGCCACGCACGATCACGTAGGGCACGCCGCGGCTGTCTGCGGCCAGGGCGTCCTTGGATTCCGCCGCGCCGATAAAGCCTACCGGCATGCCGATGATCAGCGCCGGCTTCGGCGCGCCGGCATCGAGCATTTCCAGCAGGTAGAACAGCGCGGTGGGGGCATTGCCGATCACCACCACGCTGCCCTCCAGGTGCTCGCACCAGCGCTCCAGGGCTACCGCCGAGCGGGTGTTGCCCAGCTCGCGGGCCAGCTCCGGCACGCCGGCGTCGTGCAGGGTGCAGATCACTTGGTTGTTCGCCGGCAGGCGCGGGCGAGTGATGCCCTCGGCGACCATGCGCGCATCGCAGAGAATCGGCGCGGCGGCCAGCAGCGCGGCGCGGCCAGCGGTGCCGGCACCGGGGGAGAAGCGCAGATCGGAGGCGACGTCGACCATGCCGCAGGCGTGGATCACCCGTACGGCGAGTTTCTCCAGGTCGGCGGGGATGCCGTCGAGGTTGGCCTCGGCGCGGATGGTGGCGAAGGAGCGACGGTAGATTTCCTGGCCGTCGCGGATGTAATCAAGCATCGGGGGTTCCTGCGGGGTGCTGGCGGGCGAACCAGGCGCCGGCCTCGTCGATGGTCATCGCCGGCGCCAGCAGACGGCCGAAACCGGGCGTCTCGGGCGTGCGTTGGTAGAGCTGGTAGTGGTCTGGCGTGCTGGCCAGCAATGTGTAGGGCTGCACCCGCGCGCTGGCGCAGCTGCGCGGGCAGGCGCTGAGGTGTATTTGCGGGCGGGCGTGGCTTGCGCGCAGCAGCTCGGCGAGGTGCAGGGCGTGGCGCTTGCTGTCGGCCAGGCCGCGCGCGCAGGCGGCCGAACCGGTGCAGGCGACCAGGCCGAGCAGCGGCTCGTCGGCCTGGGTCAGCAGGCCCAGCTGATCCAGCGCTGCCAGCAGCTCGCGGGCGCGGGCTTCGGGGACGTTGCCCAGCAGCAGACCCTGCCAGGGTGTCAGGCGCAGCTCGCCGTCGCCATAGCGCTCGCTCAGCTCGGCCAGCGTGGTCAGTTGTTCGGCGTGCAGCCGGCCCAGCTGGGCGCCGGCGGCCACCATGCACAGGCCGGCCTGCGCCTGTGGATAAATCCCAGCCGGCGCGCGCTCGACGGCGGCGGCAGGCTGCCAGGTGGCCGGTGCCGGCTGCAGGGCAAAATCCAGGCGTGCCTGCAGGCGCTGCAGCAGTTCGTTGGCCGGAATCTGTGCCAGTAACTGGCGCATGCGCGACTGCTCGGGCGTGGCCAGCTCGAGGAACAGCAGCAGCAGCTGGCGCACCAGCTCGAGCGCCTGGCTCGCTTCGATGCGCGCCAGCGGCGTGTCCATGGGGCAGCCGGCCAGGCCCAGCAGCAGCTGGTGCTCGTCGTCGGCGGCCAGCCACAGGTCGTGGGGGTGTTCGCGCATGGCCAGGGCTTCGCCGCCATCGAGTTGCAGGGCGAACTTGGCCGACAGCGCGTGCAGCGCCGGGCTGTCCTGCAGCAGGTCGAGCAATTGGCTGGCCAGCGGGCGCACGTCCATCCGCGCCTGCGGGTCGAGGCCGGCGGCGGGGCTGAGCAGCAGGTTGCGCACATCGTCGGCGGCGGCCACGCGCGGGCCGAGGCCGGCGCTCAGCAGGGCGTCGATCAGCGCGCTTTCCTGGCCGGGCAGCACGCCGCGGATCTGCAGGTTGCTGCGGTTGGTCAGCTCCAGCACACCGCTGGCGCCATGCCGCGCGGCCTCGGCAATGGCCCGCGCCTGGGCGCTGCGCAGCACGCCGCCGGGCAGCTTGATGCGGCAGATGCCACCGTCCAGCGCGGGGACGATGCGCAGCAGGCCGGGACAGGCGGAAGGGCGGACGGAGGCGTGCAAGCGGTCACCTGTGGCTAACGACGCGGCGACCGAACCAGCGAAATCCGCCCACAGGGGGACTCCATGGCATCGGTACACCCCGCCCGATGTTGGCACTCGCGACCAGCGTTCGTCGGCAGGTCTCCTGGCTGACAGGTCTTCGTCCGCCGCGCCTTCCCGGTTACCCAGTGGCCGATTGCATTGGACTCGCTGTTTACAGTTGCGGGGGCAGCCACGGTTTTACCGTGTTCCCTCTTAGGCCCGTTGCGGAGTCGTATCGACTCAAGGGCACCGACGAAGGCGCTATTATGCCCGCTTTGCCCGGAGCGCGGACAGGCGCTCCGTCGGGCTTGCGCGAGGACATTGGATGAAACCCTGGTTGACCCTGGTCGGCATCGGCGAAGACGGCTACCCCGGCCTGGGCAAGGCCGCGCGCCGCGCGCTGCTGGCGGCTACGCGCATCGTCGGCGCGCCGCGCCAGCTGGCCTTGCTGCCGCCGTGCATCGGCGGCGAGCGGGAAACTTGGCCCAGCCCCTTTGACCTGCAACCGCTGCTGGCCCAGCGTGGCGAGGCGGTGTGTGTGCTGGCCAGCGGCGACCCGATGTTCTATGGCGTCGGCGCCAGCCTGGCGCGCCAGCTGCCGGCCGACGAGCTGCTAGTGCTGCCGGCGCCGTCCTCGGCGTCGCTGGCGGCGGCACGTCTGGGCTGGCCGCTGCAGGAGGCGGAGGTGCTGTCGCTGGTCGGGCGGCCGCTGGCCACGCTCAACGCCCGGCTGTTTCCCGGCGTGCGCCTGCTGGTATTGAGCGCCGATGGCGACACGCCCGCACAGGTCGCCGCAGCGTTGCGCACCCGTGGTTTCGGTGCCAGCCGCCTGACCCTGCTGGAGCATCTGGGCGGGCCGGAGGAGCGCCGTCTCGATGGCCTGGCCGCGAGCTGGAACCTGCCGCGGGGCGCCGACCTCAACCTGCTGGCCGTGGAATGCCTGGCCGACGCCGGTGCGCAACTGCTGCCGCCGACCTGCGGCCTGCCGGACGAGGCCTACCGCCACGACGGCCAGCTGACCAAGCGTGACGTGCGCGCGGTGACCCTGGCGCGCCTGGCGCCGCTGCCCGGCGAGCTGTTGTGGGACGTCGGCGCCGGCTGTGGCTCCATCGGTATCGAGTGGATGCGCGCGCATCCGGCTTGCCGCGCCATCGCCGTCGAGGCCAACGAGGGGCGTCAGGATCATATCCGTCACAATCGCGACGCCCTCGGCGTACCCGGGCTGCAACTGATCGCCGGACACGCGCCCGAGGCGCTGGCCGGGCTGCCGCCACCGGATGCGATCTTTATCGGTGGCGGCGTCACGGTGCCCGGCGTGCTGGACGCCTGCTGGGCCGCACTCAAGCCGGGCGGGCGCCTGCTGGCCAATGCCGTGACCCTGCAGAGCGAGGCGGCGCTGGTCGCCTTCCGCGAGCAGCAGGGTGGCGAGCTGCTGCGGCTCAGCGTGGCCCAGGCGCAGCCGCTGGGCGGCTTCGACACCTGGCGCGCGGCGCTGCCGATCACCCTGCTGGCGGTGCGCAAGGCGTGAGCGCGCGACTCCTGCTGCTCGGCGGCACCACCGAGGCCCTGCGCCTGGCCCGTCGCCTGGGGCCGGAAACCATCTACAGCCTGGCCGGCCTCGGCCGCGTGCCGGACGACCTGGCCTGCCGCGTGCGCGTCGGCGGCTTTGGCGGGGTCGAAGGCCTGGCGGCCTTTATTCTGAGCGAAGGCATCGAGCTGCTGCTGGATCTGACCCACCCCTATGCCGCGCAGATCAGCTATAACGCCGCCCGCGCCGCCGCGATCGCCGGCGTGCCATGCTGGGCGCTGCGTCGCCCTGGCTGGCAGTCGGGTCCGGGCGACGACTGGCGCGAGGTGGACGACTGGGATGAGCTGACCCGCGCGCTGGCGCCGTTCCAGCGGCCGTTCTTCACCTCCGGGCGCGAACCGCTGGCCCATCTGCACGAGATTCCCGCCCACCAGCACTGGACGGTGCGCTGCCTGCAGGCCGAACCGGCGACGCCGCGCGCCGAGATCATCGGTGCGCGCGGGCCGTTCTCGCTGGACGCGGAACGCGCGCTGTTCGCCCGCATCCGCTGCGATGTGCTGGTAAGCAAGAACAGCGGCAGTGCTTCTACCGAGCCGAAGCTGCAGGTCGCCCGTGAGCTGGGGCTGCCGGTGCTGCTGTTGCGTCGCCCCGCGTTGCCGGCGGTGACGCGGGAATTCGCCGAGCTGGAAGCCCTGTGGGAGGCGCTTCAGCGGCGACTGGACTGCTGCCGTCACGGCTAAAGACCCTCCCACGGATTTGCGTTGTGGCCCAAGAGCGGGTGCGTTGGCTTAGGGTGGATCACGCTTCATCGATCCACCGTTGTGGTGGACGTAAAAAGCGACGTCCACCCTACGGATTGCCTTCAGTGCTCGGCACGCTGCTAGACTGCCGGCCCGTTTTGGAGACCCCGATGAACCAAGCCCCCTACGCGCGCATCCTGTTTATCGGCCCCGGCCTGGGGCGTGGCGCATCGGCCGAGCGTCTGCAGCAGCGCATCGAAGCGCTGCTCGGTGAGGCGCACCTGTATGACAGCGAACAGGACGGCTGCTGGCAGGCCATCGACCAGGCGCCGCGACCGTTGCTGGTGGTGGATCTGGAGCCGCGCGCCGATGCCGCGCACCGCGACTGGCTGCGCCAGCGTATCGCCGAGCGCGGCGACGGGGCCCAGGTGTTCGTGCTCTGCACGGCGCTGGAAGACGCCTGGCTCGACGGCCTGGGCGCGCTGCTGGAGCGCCGTGCGGCGCATCTCCCCTGCAGCGAGGTGCCGCTGCTGCCGGCGCAGCACGCCTGGTCGCAGATCCCGCCGCACGCGCAGCGCCTGCTGTTGTGCAACGGCCCGCGCTGCACCCGCAAGGGCGCCCTCGGCCTGTGGAAAAGCCTGCGCCAGCGGCTCAAGGCCGCCGGCCGGCTGGAGTGCGACGGCGGTGTGCATATCACCCGCAGCCAGTGCCAGTTCCCCTGCGACCTGGGGCCGACCGCGAGCCTTTATCCACAGGGCGAGTGGTACGGCATCAAGGACGAGGCGGCGGTGATCCGCCTGGTCGACGAGCGCCTGGTAGCGGGCCGGGCGCTGCCCGAACTGCGCATCGACCGGGGCTGACCCTCGGGCCCACGGCACGGCGTGTTGCGCGGGCAATTGAACCCTTGGCCTGACAGAGGGATCATCTGGACTAGGCTGGATGTGTCTTCACGTGCATCCGCAGGAGGGTTTCGCATGCTCGCGCAACTGCCATCCGTACTCCGCGAACTCCAGCTGCCGCTGCGTCTGAAGCTGTGGGACGGCAAGCAGATCGACCTGGGGCCGCGGCCCAAGGTGACCCTGGTGGTCAAGGATCCGAGCCTGGTCAGACAGCTGGCCAGCCCCAGCCTGGACGCCCTCGGCGGCGCCTACGTCGAGGGCAAGCTCGACCTGGAAGGGCCGATCGATCAGGCCATCGCCGTGGGCGATGCGCTGAGCAGCGCGCTGCTCGGCGACGCCGCCGCGCCGGTGGAGCTGCGCACCGCCCACGACAAGCGCAGCGACGCCGAGGCCATCAGCTACCACTACGACCTGTCCAACGACTTCTACCGCCTGTGGCTGGACCGCGACATGGTCTATTCCTGCGCCTATTTCGAGACCGGCGAGGAAGACCTCGACCAGGCCCAGCAGGCCAAGCTGCGCCATCTGTGCCGCAAGCTGCGCCTGCAGGCCGGTGACAAGCTGCTCGACGTCGGCTGCGGCTGGGGTGGCCTGGCCCGCTTTGCCGCGCGCGAGTTCGGCGCCGAGGTGTTCGGCATCACCCTCAGCCAGGCGCAGCTGGAGCTGGGCCGCCAGCGCGTGGCCGAGGAGGGTCTGGGCGACAGGGTCGAGCTGCAGCTGCTGGACTACCGCGACCTGCCGCAGGACGGCCGCTTCGACAAGGTGGTCAGCGTCGGCATGTTCGAGCATGTCGGCCACGCCAACCTGGCGCTGTACTGCCAGCGCCTGTTCGCTGCGGTGAAGACCGGCGGCCTGGTGCTGAACCACGGCATCACCTCGCGCTTCACCGACGGCCGCCCGGTGGGGCGCGGCGCCGGCGAGTTCATCGACCGCTACGTGTTTCCCCAGGGCGAGCTGCCGCACCTGGTCACCATAGGCACCGCGATCAGCGAGGCCGGCCTGGAAATCGTCGACGTCGAGAGCCTGCGCCTGCACTACGCGCGCACCCTGCAGCTGTGGAGCCAGGGCCTGGAGCAGCGTCTGCAGCAGGCGGCGGCGCTGGTGCCGGAAAAGGCCCTGCGCATCTGGCGGCTGTACCTGGCCGGCTGCGCCTACGGCTTCCAGCATGGCTGGATGAACCTGCACCAGATTCTCGCGGTGAAGCCGCGCGAGGACGGCAGTCACGACCTGCCCTGGACCCGTGCCGACCTCTATCGCTGAGCAGCTGCTGGAGTAAGATGCGGCTCGACTCCGCCCTCCGAGCCGCCCATGCCGCAGCAGCACCGCTACCGCGTCGCCTTCACCGTTCTGGCCATTCTCGCCGGTCTGCTGCTCAGCGTCTGGCTGGGCGGGCGCCATGCCGAGCAGCGCGCCTGGGCCGAGCGCAGCGTCGAGGCGCGCGGCCAGCTGCAGCTCTACGCCCAGTCGATCCGCACCCTGGTCGAGCGCTTCAGCTCGGTGCCCGAGGTGCTGGCGTTGGACAGCGACATCAAGAGCCTGCTGCGCGCGCCGCAGGATCGCCAGCTGCGCCATGCCCTCAACCAGCGCCTGGAACGGCTCAACGCCGCCGCCGGTTCCACCGTGCTGTACCTGCTCGATGCCCGCGGCGAGACCCTGGTGGCGAGCAACTGGCGCGACTGGAGCAGCTTCGTCGGCAACAACTACGCCTTCCGCCCCTACTTCCAGGACGCCCTGCGCGACGAGGGCGCGCGCTACTTCGCGGTCGGCGTGACCACCGGCATCCCCGGCTACTTCCTCTCCCATGTGGTGCGCGACGACGACGGCAGCCTGCTCGGCGTGCTGGTGGTCAAGCTGGAGCTGGAAGAGCTGCAGCGCGAATGGGTCGGCCAGCCCGGCGTGCTGCTGGTGGCCGACAGCTACCAGGTGGTGATCCTCAGCAACAAGCCGGCCTGGCGCTTCCGCGCCCTGCAGGCGCTCGACGAGCAGGCGCGGGCCGAGCTGGTGGAGGTGCGCAAGTACGCCGAACAGGCGCTGCAGCCGCTGGCTCAGGAGGTCCACCGGCGCATCGACGAGGATGCCCAGTGGGTGCGGGTGGACGGCCCGGACGGCAGCCGCGACTACCTCTGGCAGCGCCTGGCCATGCCCGAGGAGGGCTGGACCCTGCACCTGCTCGGCGAGCCGTCCGGCCTGGCCGACAGCGTGCGCAGCTACCGCCTGGCCGCCGCCGGGGTGTGGATGACCTTGGCCTTCCTGCTGCTGTTCCTCGCCCAGCGGCGCAAGAACCAGCGCCTGCAGGCCGGCATCCGCGAGCGCCTGGAGCGCGAGGTGGAGCTGCGCACCGCCGAGCTGCGCCAGGCCCAGGACGGCCTGGTGCACGCCGCCAAGATGGCCGCCCTGGGGCAGATGTCGGCGGCCCTGGCGCACGAGATCAACCAGCCGCTGACCGCCCTGCAGATGCAGCTCGGCAGCCTGCGTTTGCTGCTCGACAGCGGCCGACCGGAGGCGGTGCGCGAGGGCCTGCAGCGCATCGACGGCCTGCTGCAGCGCATGGCCGCGCTCACCGGCCACCTGAAGACCTTCGCCCGCAAGACCCCGGCCGGCCTCAGCGAGCGCCTGTGCCTGGGCGACGTGCTGGAACAGGCGCTGCAGCTGCTGGCGCCGCGCATGCGCAGCGAGCAGGTGGAACTGCGCACGCGGGTGGACGACGAGGCCGAGGTGCTCGGCGACGCCATCCGCCTCGAGCAGGTGCTGCTCAACCTGCTGCACAACGCCCTAGACGCCATGGCCGACAGCGAGGCGCGCATCCTCGAGGTGCGTATCGCCCGCGACGGCGACGCCTGCCTGCTGAGCGTCGAGGACAGCGGCGGCGGCATCGCCGAGGAAACCCTGGGCCGGGTGTTCGAGCCGTTCTTCACCACCAAGCCGGTGGGCCAGGGCCTGGGCCTCGGCCTGGCGGTGTCCTACGGCATCGTCCGCGAGCTGGGCGGCAGCCTGCAGGCGCACAACGGCGAACTGGGCGCGATGTTCACCCTGCGTTTGCCGGCGGCACCGTAAACCTTGTGGCAGGGGCTTTCGGCTCGGGCATCCTGCTTCGCCCTACCTCCTGCATCCATGCAGTCGCAGCCGCGACAGCAGCGCCGATGTTTCGCGGCTAAAGCCCCGCCCACGGCCCGTGCAGGCTCCGTAGCCCGGCTGCAATCCGGAGAATTGGTAGTGCGTAGGGTGGATGGCGCTTCACCCATCCACCAGGCCATGGAAACCATGGTGGATGAAAACAGCGTCATCCACCCTACGGACCGCGTTGAATCTTGTGGGCTACACTGCCCGCCGTTTTCGAGAGGAGGTGCCATGAGCGCTCAGGTGATAGTGGTCGACGACGAGGCGGCGATTCGCGAGGCGGTGCAGCAGTGGCTGGAGCTGTCCGGTTTCACCGTGCGCAGCTGCGCCAGCGCGGCCGAGGCCCTGGCCCTGGTCGATCGCGACTACCCCGGCATAGTCGTCAGCGATGTACGCATGCCCGGCAGCGATGGCCTGCAGCTGCTCGACAAGCTGCTGGCGCTGGATGCCGACCTGCCGGTGATCCTGGTCACCGGCCACGGCGACGTGCCCATGGCGGTGCAGGCGCTGCGCCAGGGCGCCTACGACTTCATCGAGAAACCCTTCACCCCCGAGCGCCTGCTCGACAGCGTGCGCCGCGCCCTCGACAAGCGCCGCCTGGTCTGCGAGAACCGCCTGCTGCGCCAGCAGGTGGCCGACAAGGGCCGTATCGAGAGCCAGCTGATCGGCATCTCGCGGCCGATGGAGAACCTGCGCCGGCAGATCCTCGAGCTGGCCGGTACCTCGGTCAACGTGCTGATCCGCGGCGAGACCGGCAGCGGCAAGGAGCGCGTGGCGCGCTGCCTGCACGACTTCAGCCCGCGCGCCGGCAAGGCCTTCGCCGCGCTGAACTGCGCGGCGATTCCCGAGACCATCTTCGAGAGCGAGCTGTTCGGCCACGAGAGCGGCGCCTTCACCGGCGCCCAGGCCAAGCGCATCGGCCGCATCGAGCACGCCGACGGCGGCACCCTGTTCCTCGACGAGGTGGAGAGTCTGCCGCTGGCGCAGCAGGTCAAGTTGCTGCGCGTGCTGCAGGAGAAGACCCTGGAACGCCTCGGCTCGAACAAGAGCATCCAGGTCGACCTGCGGGTGATCAGCGCGGCCAAGCCGGATCTGCAGGGCGAGGTGAAGGCCGGTCGCTTTCGTGAGGACCTGCTGTACCGTCTGAACGTCGCCACCCTGCAGATTCCGCCGCTGCGCGAGCGCCGCGAGGACATTCCGCTGCTGTTCGAGCACTTCGCCCGCGCCGCCGCCGAACGCCACGGCCGCGAGGTGCCACCGCTGGCGCCCAGCGAGCTGGCGCGGCTGCTCGGCCACGACTGGCCGGGCAACGTGCGCGAGCTGATCAACGCCGCCGAGCGCCATGCCCTCGGCCTGTCCAGCCCGCCGCCGGCCGAGCGTTTCGCCGGCCAGGCGCTGGCCCAGCAGATGGAGGCCTTCGAGGCGCAATGCCTGCACAACGCCCTGCTGCAATGCCAGGGCAATATCGCCGCGGTGATGGAGATGCTGCAGCTGCCGCGCCGCACCCTCAACGAGAAGATGCAGCGCCACGGCCTGGCGCGCGGCGACTATCTGCCCGGCGGCGAGGAATAAGCCACTCCCTCTGGGAGTCCGCCTGCCGGCGATGTTGGTAACGCCGATCGCCCGCCGGCGGGCCATGGCTTTGCTGGCCTGCATCCGGGCGACCCGATAAGCGGATTTTCGCCGACTGCGTCACAGGGCTAGGCGGATTCCCGCTCAGCGACGCCCCCGTCTCTCGATAAAACCCCTCTATTGCGGGCCTTTCAGGCCCTGGCACGGCATCTGCTATGACTGTTTCAGTCGCCCGGCAGCTTGCCGCCGCGGCGACCATAACAACGACAAGAGGTCTGCCCATGAACTGCCCAGTCTTCCGCGCCATGCTGCCGTGCATGGGCCGCCTCTCGACCGCGCCCGCCGCGGCCCTTGTCCGACGCTGCACCCTGCGCCGCTGATCGCGCACCGCCGACGTCGCCTGACCGGCGTCGTCTAGAGTGAAACTCTGCATAAAGCCATAACAACGACGGAGATACTTCCATGCGACTGACCAAGAAACTCAGCCTGTTCGCCGCTGCCGCGGCCATCACTGCCAGCACCGCGGTGCTCGCCGCACCGACCTTCATCAACGTGCTGACCGGCGGCACCAGCGGCGTCTACTACCCGATCGGCGTGGCCCTGTCGCAGCTGTACAGCAACGGCATCGACGGCGCCAAGACCTCGGTGCAGGCGACCAAGGCGTCGGTGGAAAACCTCAACCTGCTGCAGGCCGGTCGCGGCGAACTGGCCTTCGCCCTCGGCGACTCGGTGGCCGATGCCTGGAACGGCGTGGAAGACGCCGGCTTCAAGGCGCCGCTGAAGAAGATCCGCGCCATCGCCGGCACCTACCCGAACTACATCCAGATCGTCGCCAACGCCGAATCCGGCATCAAGACCCTGGACGACCTCAAGGGCAAGCGCATCTCCGTCGGCGCGCCGAAGTCCGGCACCGAGCTCAACGCCCGCGCCATCTTCGAAGCCGCCGGCCTGAGCTACGAGGACATGGGCAAGGTCGAGTTCCTGCCCTACGCCGAGTCGGTCGAGCTGATCAAGAACCGCCAGCTGGACGCCACCCTGCAGTCCTCCGGGCTGGGCATGGCCGCCATCCGTGACCTGGCCTCGACCATGAAGATCAGCTTCGTCGCCATCCCGGCCGAAGTGACCGCGAAGATCGACAACGCCGCCTACCAGGCCGCCACCATCCCGGCCGGCACCTACGACGGCCAGGATAGCGACGTGCCCACCGTGGCCATCACCAACATCCTGGTCAGCCATGAAGGCGTCTCCGACGAGGTGGCCTACCAGATGACCAAGCTGATGTTCGACAACCTGGATCGTCTCGGCACCGCCCACTCCGCGGCCCAGGACATCAAGCTGGAAAGCGCCACGCAGAACCTGCCGATCCCGCTGCACCCGGGTGCCGAGCGCTTCTACAAGGAAGCCGGCGCGCTCTGATGCAGGGCGGGCCGTGGCACGGCGCCACGGCCCTGGTGGGCTGTCTCGGCAGCGTTGCAACGATCACCGGTGCGTATGGCCTCGGCGGCCACGCGACACCCTGCGGATCGCCGCCGCGACAAGGTTTCGAGACAGCCCGCCGGCGATGGGGCTGGCCGCATTGCGGCCGACCCATCCGACGCAGAATCGCGAATAAAACCGGCGTTCACAGGCGGTGGGTTTTGTTGGCGACTCTGTCTCCGTATCGAAGTAGTCACGAGGTTTGCACTTCATGAGTGAGCAGAATCAGGGTCTGGGCGCCAGCCCGTCCGACTGGCCGAAGGCGCTTTTTGCCGTCGCGCTGCTGTTTTCCATCTTCCAGATCGTCACCGCGGCCTTCCACCCGGTGTCGACCCAGGTGCTGCGTGCGGTGCACGTCGGCTTCCTGCTGCTGCTGGTGTTCATCAGCGTGCCGGCCTTCGGCGCCAAGCGCCCCTGGCAACCGCTGGCCTGGCTGCTGGGCCTGGCCGGCATGGCCACGGCGGGCTACCAGTGGTACTTCGAGGCGGACCTGATCCAGCGCTCGGGCGACCTGACCACGGCCGACATGCTCATCGGCCTGACCCTGATCGTGCTGGTGTTCGAAGCCGCACGGCGGGTCATGGGCATCGCCCTGCCGATCATCTGCGCGATGTTTCTGGTCTACGGCCTGTTCGGCCAGTACCTGCCGGGCGACCTGATGCACCGCGGCTACGGCATCGACCAGATCGTCAACCAGCTGTCGTTCGGCACCGAGGGGCTGTACGGCACGCCGACCTACGTCTCGGCCACCTACATCTTCCTGTTCATCCTGTTCGGCGCCTTCCTCGAGCAGGCCGGGATGATCAAGCTGTTCACCGACTTCGCCATGGGTCTGTTCGGCCACAAGGTCGGCGGCCCGGCCAAGGTGTCGGTGGTGTCCTCGGCGCTGATGGGCACCATCACCGGTTCCGGTGTGGCCAACGTGGTCACCACCGGGCAGTTCACCATCCCGCTGATGAAGCGCTTCGGCTACCGTCCGGCCTTCGCCGGCGGCGTCGAGGCGACCTCCTCGATGGGCAGCCAGATCATGCCGCCGATCATGGGCGCGGTGGCCTTCATCATGGCCGAGACCATCAACGTGCCGTTCTTCGAGGTGGCCAAGGCCGCGCTGATCCCGGCGCTGCTGTACTTCGGCTCGGTGTTCTGGATGGTCCACCTGGAGGCCAAGCGCGCCAACCTGAGCGGCCTGCCCAAGGACGAATGCCCGAACCCGTGGAAGGCCGTGCGCGAGCGCTGGTTCCTGCTGATCCCGCTGCTGATCCTGATCTACCTGCTGTTCTCCGGGCGTACGCCGCTGTTCTCCGGCACCGTCGGCCTGGCCCTGACCGCCATGGTCATCCTCGGTTCGGCGATCATCCTGCGGGTGTCGTCCAAGGCCATGCGCTTCGCCTTCTGGATCGCCCTGGGCGTGCTCTGCGCCGGCTTCTTCCAGCTCGGCATCGGCGTGGTGTTCGGCGTCATCGGCCTGCTGGTGGCGGCCTGCTGGTTCGTCAAGGGCGGCCGCGACACCCTGACCCTGTGCCTGCACGCGCTGGTCGAAGGCGCGCGCCACGCGGTGCCGGTGGGTATCGCCTGCGCCCTGGTCGGGGTGATCATCGGTGTGGTGTCGCTGACCGGGGTGGCCTCCACCTTCGCCGGCTACATCCTCGCCATCGGCCAGGACAACCTGTTCCTCTCGCTGGTGCTGACCATGCTCACCTGCCTGGTGCTGGGCATGGGCATCCCGACCATCCCCAACTACATCATCACCAGCTCGATCGCCGCGCCCGCGCTGCTGGAGCTGGGCGTGCCGCTGATCGTCTCGCACATGTTCGTCTTCTACTTCGGCATCATGGCCGACCTCACCCCGCCGGTGGCGCTGGCCTGCTTCGCGGCGGCGCCGATCGCCAAGGAGCGCGGCCTGAAGATCAGCCTGTGGGCGGTGCGCATCGCCGTGGCCGGCTTCGTCGTGCCCTATATGGCGGTCTACTCGCCGGCGCTGATGCTGCAGGGCGACAGCCTCCTGGCGACCGTCTACGTGGGCCTCAAGGCCTTGCTGGCCATCGGCATCTGGGGCGCGGTGTTCACCGGCTTCCTGCAGGCCAAGCTGAGCTGGTGGGAACGTGCCCTGGGCTTCGCCGCCGGCGCCAGCCTGATCCTGGCCACGCCGATCAGCGACGAGATCGGCTTCGCCCTCAGTGTCATCTTCATCGGTCAGCACATCTGGCGCGCCCGTCGCGCCCAGGCGGCGCTGGCGTGATCGGCCTGTGCCTGGGGCTGGCCGGCGCTGTATGGGCAGAGCTGCCCGTGCCGGCCTTCACCCTGGCCTGGGATCACAGCATCGAGAAGATCCGCTGGGAAGAGGATTACCGCGTCACCGCCGAGGGCCTGGTCCTCGGCGAGGCGCGGGTCAAGGGTTCCGGCGCCGGGATGGAGATTCCCGACGGCGCCGAACTGCGCAATGGCAGCTGGCACTACCAGCGTCGGCTACCGCCTTTGCAACCCCTGCGAGTCGGGCGTACGCCCGAAGCCGGGGATTACCAACTCTGTATCGACCAGCGTTGTCGCCCGATGAGCGACTGGCTCGGCCCGCCACAAGCGAGCCAGCCGGCGTTGGAACTCTGGAGCTGCGAGCTGGGCTCCCCCGCGGCTGACGCGGGCTAGGTTCGCCAGAGCGGACCAGGCTTCCGGCGCCACAAGTGCCGGGCGGAAAAGAAGAGAACCCCCATGCGGCGCAGGCCGGTGGGGGTTTTGTTCGTCTGCGGCCTGCTAGGCTTGGCTAACCACCTGCCCAGGAGACCTGTCATGCGCCCCATCTTTCGTTTCGCCCTTCCGCTCGCTCTCTGTCTGTCACCCCTGACGGCCAGCGCCCTGGATATCCAGCCCGGCGTCTGGGAAGTCAGCTCGCACAACATGCAGGTCGGCGGTCAGGCCATGCCCGGCATGGAGCAGATGCTGGCGCAGATGCAGAACCTGCCGCCCGAGCAGCGGCAGATGATGGAAAGCATGATGGCCGAGCGCGGCGTCAAGCTCGGCGCCGGCGGCGTGCAGATGTGCCTGACCGCCGAGCAGATCGCCGCCCAGGACATTCCCCTGCACGACCCCGAGTCCGGCTGCAGCAACGAGATTCTCGAACGCAGCGACCAGCGCTGGCGCTTCCGCTTCACCTGCCCGGATGCCCAGGGCGAAGGGGAGACCCAGTTCGTCAGCGATCGGGAGTTCACCACCAAGGTCACCGGCACCTACAACGGCCAGCCCAGCAGCATGGAAAGCCGCGCGCGCTGGGTGGGTGCGGACTGCGGCAGCCTGCGCAGGCAATGACCTTCAAATGTAGATGTAAATAATTCGTATTGACGCGGGAAGCATTCTATTGCGAGAATCCTGTCGATAATTATTAGCATTTGCACCCATGGCGAATGCACTGCCAATGAGGCAGCCGGCTGCCAAGGGACGAATCGCAGCCATCGACAGCGCATTAGGAGAAGTCCCTTGTTCAGTAGAAAAAACCGCCTGGCCGTGGCGATTGCGGCCGCCTGCAGTTTCAACCAGGCCCTGGCCACCGAGCAGGAACAGCTCGAGCTGGATGCCCAGACCGTGGTCGGTGCCGCCGAAGCGGCCGAAGTCGACAGCTACAAGTCGCAGCCCAGCAGCGCCGCGACCAAGCTGGACCTGACCCCGCGGCAGACCCCGCAGTCGATCTCCACCATCACCCGCGCCCAGCTCGACGACTTCCACCTCGACAGCGTCAACGACGCGCTGAAGATGGCCACCGGCATCCAGGTGCAGGAGGTCGAGACCGACCGCACCTACTACACCGCCCGCGGCTTCGACATCACCAACTTCCAGTACGACGGCATCGGCATTCCCTTCGTCTACGGCAACGTCGAAGGCGATATCGATACCGCGGTGTTCGAGCGCGTCGAGGTGATCCGCGGCGCCAACGGCCTGATGTCCGGCACCGGCAACCCCTCGGCCACCATCAACTTCGTGCGCAAGCGCCCGACCGCCACGCCGCAGGCGCGCATCGACCTGACCGGCGGTTCCTGGGACAAGCGCCGCATCGACGCCGACGTCTCCGGCGCGCTGACCGACGCCGGCAACATCCGCGGCCGTGCGGTCTACGCCCACGAGAACAAGAACTCCTACCTGGACATGTACTCGCGCGAGAAGAACGTGTTCCACGGCGTGCTGGAGGCCGACCTCGGCGACAAGACCCTGTTCACCATCGGCCATACCCTGCAGAAGAGCGACGCCAACTCGCCGATGTGGGGCGCCCTGCCGCTCAACTACAGCGACGGTTCGAAGACCGACTACTCGCGTTCCACCAGCACCTCGGCCGACTGGGCCTACTGGGACGTGCAGGAGAACCGCACCTTCGCCGAACTGGCCCACGACCTGGGCAACGGCTGGCAGGCCAAGGCCGTGCTGACCCATGTGAAGAAGGAGGGCGACGGCTCGCTGTTCTACGTCTACGGTACCCCGGATCGCACCACCGGCCTGGGGCTGTTCAGCTATCCCTCCGAGTACAAGGACAAGAACACCCAGGTGATCGCCGACCTGCAGCTCAGCGGCGCCTTCGCCCTGGCCGGCCGCGAGCACGACGCGGTGCTCGGCGCCAGCTGGTCGCGTTCGGAGCTGGAGGACATCTCCTGGTACGACTCCTCCACCGGCACCGCCCTGCCGCCGCTGGAAGAGTGGGATGGCAACTACCCGCAGCCGCGTAACGACGCCGGCACCGCCGGCAGCGATTTCACCGACCGCATGAAGAGCGTCTACGGCGCCGCGCGCTGGAGCCTGACCGACGACCTCAGCCTGATCACCGGCACCCGGGTGGTCGACTTGAAGAGCGACGGTACCAACTACGGCCTGGCGAAATCCTCGAAGAACAGCGGCAAGGTGGTGCCCTATGCCGGCCTGGTCTACGACCTCACCGAGCAATATTCGGTCTACGCCAGCTACACCGAGATCTTCGACCCGCAGACCAAGACCGATATCACCGGTTCGCGCCTGGCGCCGGTGGAAGGGGTCAACTACGAAGCCGGGATCAAGGGCGAGCTGTTCGACGACCGCGTCAATGTCTCCCTGGCGGTATTCCGCACCGAGCAGGACAACGTCGCCGAAGTGGCGGGCATGGTCGGTTCCACCACCATCTACCGCGCCGTCGAAGGCATCACCAGCGAGGGCTACGAGCTGGAGGTCTCCGGCGAACTGCTGCCGGGCCTGCAGGCGATGGCCGGCTACACCTTCGTCGACATCACCGACGCCGAGGACAAGCACGCGGTGACCTACTCGCCCAAGCATATGTTCAAGGCTTCCACCACCTACCGCATTCCCGGCCTGGAGCAGCTCAAGGTCGGTGCCAGCCTCAATTGGCAGGACAAGGTGTACAACGGCATCGCCGAGCAGGATGCCTATGCGGTGGTCAACCTGATGGCCAGCTACGATATCGATCCCAACTGGAGCGTCTCGGCCAACCTCAACAACGTTACCGACGAGAAGTACCTGACCAGCCTCTACTGGAGCCAGGCCTACTACGCGGCCCCGCGCAACGCCAGCATGAGCGTCAGCTGGAAGTACTGATCCACCGCCGCATCGCCACGGGCCGGCTCACAGCCCGTGGCGACGGCGGATTTCCCCCACCAGTTCGGCCCGCTCCAGCAGGAAACGGTCGAACTCGGCAATCAGCTGCGGGCGCTTGATGCTCGACAGGTAGTAGTGATCCTCCACGTGCGCCAGCTGCGCATCGAACACCAGAGCGTCCGGCGCCAGGCGTAGCTGGCGCAGGTGGTGGGCCACCACCCGCGGGTTGAGGTACACCGCGTCGACCCGGTCGCTCATGGCCATGCGCAGCAGCGAGTCGATCTGGTTGGCCTGGATCAGCTTGATGCGCCCGGCGCGAATCTCCTCCAGATAGGGCCAGGGGGTGAAGCCGTTCTGCGTGCCGAGCAGACGGATGCGCGCCTGGCCCTGGCCGAGGTGCGCCGGCTTGACCAGGATGCCGTCGACATAGGGCGCCGCCGGCTGGCTGTAGCGGATGGCGTGGCCGGCCTTGCGGTCGGCGTTCCATTGCGGGTGGTCGGGGAACTTGAGGTCGAGCCGGCCGCCGAGGAAATCGCCGAGCAGGCGCCTTACCGGCAGCGGCGCGTAGACGAAACGGTAGCCGCGCTCGGCGGCGAAGGCGTCCAGCAACTCGCGGGCGTAGCCGCGGTACTCGCTGCCGTGCACGTCGGAGTAGGGCTGGTAGGGTTGCAGCTCGACGCCGACGCGAATCGGCTCCTGCGCCAGGGCATCGAGGCAGAGGCAAAGGCAGAGCAGCAGGGCGAGCGGTGTCTTCATCGCGGGGTCTCGCTGACGGCAAGCAGCGGGCGGCCCCTTAACCATAGTCGCGGCTCAGAGAATCGGCGAGATCAGCCGCGCCACGCGCATGCCCAGTTGCTGCAGGCGGTGCAGGTTGCGCCGGTCGGCGTTGACCAGCTCGCGCGAGCGGCTGAAGTCCTCCTCCAGCATGCTCGCCACCTGCTCGGCGAAGGCCGTGTCCAGGGTCAGCAGGCTGACCTCGAAGTTCAGGCGGAACGAGCGGTTGTCCAGGTTGGCGCTGCCCAGCAGGCAGGCGCTCTGGTCGATCAGCAGTGCCTTCTGATGGAGGAAGCCCGGCTGGTAGCGGAAGATCCGCACCCCGGCGCGCAGCGCCTCGAAGGCGTACAGGCTGGAGGCGGCGTAGACCACCCGGTGATCGGGGCGCGCCGGCAGCAGGATACGCACGTCCACCCCGCGCAGCACCGCCAGGCGCAGCGCCGCGGACACCGCCTCGTCCGGGACGAAGTAGGGGCTGCTCAGCCAGACCCGCTCCCGCGCCGCCTGGATCGCCTCGACGAACAGCAGCGAGCAGGTCTCCTGCGGGTCGGCCGGGCCGCTGGCGATCACCTGGCAGAGCACCCCCGGCTCGTCCTGCTTGTGCGGCAGCAGCAGCGGCGGCAACTGGTGGCAGGCCCAGAACCAGTCCTCGGCGAAGGCCTCCTGCAGGCTGGCCACCACCGGGCCGCGCACCTCCACGTGGGTGTCGCGCCAGGGCGCCAGCGGCGGCTTCTGCCCGAGGTACTCGACGCCGACGTTGAGCCCGCCGAGAAAGCCGATCTGGCCGTCGACCACGACGATCTTGCGGTGGTTGCGGAAATTCAGCTGGAAGCGGTTGAACAGCCCGCCGCGGGTGGGGAAGGCGTGGATCTGCACGCCGCCGGCGCGCAGCGCGTCGATATAGGGCCGCGGCAGGGCGTGGCTGCCGATGCCGTCGTAGAGCACATGCACCTTCACCCCCGCGGCGGCGCGGGCCAGCAACAGCTGCTGCAGGCGGCGGCCGAGGGCGTCGTCGCGGATGATGAAGAACTGCAGCAGGATCGCCCGCTGCGCACCCTGCAGCGCCTCGAACAGCGCGGCGAAGGCGGCCTCGCCGTCGATCAGCAGCTGCACCCGGTTGCCGGTCAGGCCGGGCATCTGCGACAGCCGCGGCAGGGCGCGCAGGTGCTGGTAGGCCGGCGCCTGGTGCGCGGCCTTGGCTTCCTCGACCCAGGGCCGCCAGTCCTGCGCGGTCATGGCCTGGCGCATCTCGGCGTCGGCCTGGCGACGCGCCTTGACGTAGGCATCGAAGCGGCTGCGGCCGAGCACCAGGTAGGGCAGCAGCGTCAGGTAGGGCATGAAGAACAGCGACAGGCCCCAGGCCAGGGCGCCCTGGGCGGTGCGCACGGTGAGCACCGCATGGATCGCGGCGAGCACGCCGAGGCCGTGGATCGCGGCGATCAGCCAGGCGAACAGGTGGGGGATGCCAAACTCCATGGACTTCCTCGCTGCGGGGGCCGTATCCAGCTGACCACGGGCGTTGCGCGCCGTTCGCCGGCCATCCTGCCACGGCCCCGCGGCGAATGGCAGGGGGCGGTTTAGCCGTTGTATTTGCCGTTTTCATGCAGGCCTGTTTCTGCATGAGCAGGTTTCATCTGTTACCCTTGTCGGTTCGACCCAAAGGTGGGTCGTCTTTACTCGAGGAGGGCAGACCGTCCTGTTCACGCTCGTTCAGCGAGTCAAACGCATCAAGGAGCACGCCATATGGGAAACGTCCCTTCGCATGACATGACCCCGCCACCCGTAGCGGCAACCCCCGACGGCATTCCGGCCCCGACCGGCGCTGCCAACCTGATCGACACCGACTACGTCATCGGTCAGGACAACATCCAGGGCAAATTCATCTTCTCGATGGATATCCACGGCAAGGTCTTCAGCATCTCCGCGCTGGTCGCGGTGATCTTCGTGGTGCTGGCCCTGGCCCTGCAGAACCAGGTCGAGCCGCTGTTCAGCGCGCTGCGCGACTGGCTCACCCACCACATGGCCTGGTTCTTCATCGGCGCCGCCAACGTCTTCGTCCTGCTCTGCCTCGGCCTGATCGTCTCGCCGCTGGGCAGGGTGCGCATCGGCGGCAAGGACGCCACGCCCGACTACAGCTACGCGGGCTGGTTCTCCATGCTGTTCGCCGCCGGCATGGGCATCGGCCTGATGTTCTACGGCGTGTCCGAGCCGATGTCGCACTACAGCGCGGCGATGGGTGGCATCACCCTCGGCGAGGACGGCGTGCGCACCGACTGGGCGCCGCTTGCCGGCGCCGCCGGCAACAGCGAGGAGGCGGTGCGCCTGGGCATGGCCGCCACCATCTTCCACTGGGGCCTGCACCCCTGGGCGATCTACGCCATAGTCGCGCTGGCGCTGGCGCTGTTCTCCTTCAACAAGGGCCTGCCGCTGTCGATCCGCTCGATCTTCTACCCGATCCTCGGCGAGCGCGTGTGGGGCTGGCCGGGCCACCTGGTGGACATCCTCGCGGTGTTCGCCACCCTGTTCGGCCTGGTCACCTCGCTGGGCCTCGGCGCCGAGCAGGCCGCCGCGGGTATGGAGTACCTGTTCGGCATCAGCGCCAGCGACACCAGCAAGGTGCTGCTGATCGTCGCCATCACCATCATCGCCCTGGCCTCGGTGGTCGCCGGCCTGGACAAGGGGGTCAAGCGCCTGTCCGAACTGAACATGGCGCTGGCCCTGGCCCTGCTGCTGTTCGTCATCATCGCCGGGCCGACCCTGGCCATCCTCACCGGCTTCTTCCACAACCTCGGCGCTTACCTGCAGTACCTGCCGGCGCTGTCCAACCCCATCGGCCGCGAGGACGCCAACTTCAGCCAGGGCTGGACCGCCTTCTACTGGGCCTGGTGGATCAGTTGGTCGCCCTTCGTCGGCATGTTCATCGCCCGGGTCAGCCGCGGCCGCAGCGTGCGCGAGTTCCTCATCGCCGTGCTGCTGGTGCCGTCGCTGGTCTCGGTGCTGTGGATGACCGCCTTCGGCGGCACCGCGATCAACCAGCTGCTGGTGGACGGCTTCACCGGCGCCCAGGACGCCGGCCTGGAACTGAAGCTGTTCAGCATGCTCGGCGAAATGCCGCTGACCGCCATCACCTCCTTTATCGGCATCGTGCTGGTGGTGGTGTTCTTCATCACCTCGTCGGACTCCGGCTCCCTGGTGATCGACACCATCACCGCCGGCGGCAAGGTCAACGCGCCGGTGCCGCAGCGGGTGTTCTGGGCCAGCATCGAAGGGGTGATCGCCATCGCCCTGCTGCTCGGCGGCGGCCTGGTGGCGCTGCAGGCCATGGCGGTGTCGACGGGGCTGCCGTTCACCATAGTGCTGCTGGTGGGCTGCGTGTCCATCGTCAAGGGGCTGCTGAGCGAGCCGCGCTAAGCGCCGGCCTCGCCGCCTCGGAGAGCGCGCCTGCGGGCGCGCTTTTTTATGCGCGGGCCTCGCGACCTTGGGTTCGACACCCCCCTGTAGGAGCGGCATTCCCCCCATCGCCAAGCGCCGCCCTCGTCGCTATTGGATAGCCCCGCGCCGCTTGCGCCGCGCAGGCCGGTTTTTCCTTCTGTTAGCGTCGGCCTCCGCGTTCGGCACTGCGCCGCGCGCCGCGTCGAGCACGCGATAACTATAAGGAGCAGCCATATGAGCCATGCCCGAGGGTCCAAGGGGCCCAGTACAGCCAACGACGACGGTATCCCCGCCCCGAGCGGCGCTGCCACTCTGATAGACACCGACTACGTGGTCGGCCAGGACAATATCCGCGGTCGCTACCTGGTCAATCTCGATATCCACGGCACGGTCTTCATCGTCTCGGCGCTCAGCGCGCTGTTGTTCGTGGTGCTGGCGCTGGCCCTGCACAACGAGGTGGAGCCGCTGTTCAAGGCCGTACGCGACTGGCTGACGCAGAACCTGGCGTGGTTCTTCATCGGCTCGGCCAATATCTTCGTGCTGCTGTGCCTCGGCCTGATCGTCTCGCCGCTGGGCAAAGTGCGCCTCGGCGGCACGCTGGCGCGGCCCGACTATTCCTACACGTCCTGGTTCGCCATGCTGTTCGCCGCCGGCATGGGCATCGGCCTGATGTTCTACGGCGTGGCCGAGCCGATGTCGCACTACGACTCGTCGCTGGCCGGCATCGCCGTCGGCGACAACGGCGCGCGCAGCGACTGGGCGCCGCTCGGCGCGGCCGCCGGCGATTCCGCCGAGGCGGCGCGGCTGAGCATGGCCACCACCATCTTCCACTGGGGCCTGCACCCCTGGGCGATCTACGCCATAGTCGCCCTGGCACTGGCGCTGTTCGCCTTCAACAAGGGCCTGCCGCTGTCGTTTCGCTCGATCTTCTTCCCGCTGCTGGGCGAGCGGGTGTGGGGCTGGCCGGGGCATGTGATCGACATCCTCGCGGTATTCGCCACCCTGTTCGGCCTGGTCACCTCGCTGGGCCTGGGCGCCGAGCAGGCCTCCGCCGGGCTGCACAGCCTGTTCGGCCTGCCGGCCGACACCACCACCAAGGTGCTGCTGATCGCCGTCATCACCCTGATCGCGCTGTGCTCGGTGCTGGCCGGCGTGGACAAGGGGGTCAAGCGCCTGTCCGAGCTGAACCTGGGCCTGGCCCTGCTGTTGCTGCTGTTCGTGGTGGTCGCCGGTCCCACCGCGCTGCTGCTGAGTGGCGTGCTGGACAACCTCGGTGCCTACCTGCAGTACCTGCCGGCGCTGTCCAACCCCATCGGTCGCGAGGACGCCAACTTCAGCCAGGGCTGGACGGCGTTCTACTGGGCCTGGTGGATCAGCTGGTCGCCCTTCGTCGGCATGTTCATCGCCCGGGTCAGCCGTGGCCGCACCGTGCGCGAGTTCCTCATCGCCGTGCTGCTGGTGCCGTCGCTGGTGTCGGTGCTGTGGATGAGCACCTTCGGCGGCACCGCGTTGCATCAGGCCCTGGGCGGTCTGACCGAGCTGCAGCAGGCGGCGCTGGAGCTGAAGATGTTCGTCATGCTCGACCAGCTGCCGATCAGCGCGCTCAGCTCCTTCGTGGCCATCGTGCTGGTGGTGCTGTTCTTCATCACCTCGTCGGACTCCGGTTCCCTGGTGATCGACACCATCACCGCCGGCGGCAAGGTCAACGCGCCGCTGCCGCAGCGGGCATTCTGGGTGCTGCTCGAGGGCGCGCTGGCGGTGGCGCTGTTGCTCGGCGGTGGCTTGGTGGCACTGCAGGCCATGGCGGTGTCCACCGGCCTGCCGTTCACCCTGGTGCTGCTGGTGGGTTGCGTCGCCGTCATCAAGGGTCTGCTCAGCGAGCCGCGTGCGCTGCCGGGCGGGGCCGGGGTGCTGTCGCGCGACTAGCGTCTGTGCGAGGAGCCCCTGGCACTGGAGAAAAAGCCGCGATGCCGCTGGGTATCGCGGCTTTTTTCATGGGCGTTCGGGGCGCGTCGGCTATTCCCCTGCGAAGGTTGGGGCGCGGCTAGTGCCACAGCTCGCCCACCGGCGTATGCGTCCAGTGATGAGTGGCCGCCTGCGCCTGCAGCAGTTCGGCGGTGGCCAGGGCGTCGCTCAGCGCATGGTGCGCGCGGTACGCCGGCAGGCCGTAGCGCTGGCGGCTGTCGGCCAGGCGGATGGAGATCGGCCGTTGCCCGCGCAGGCGTCCCAGCAGGCCGGGGCGCCTGCGTGGATGTAGGCGCGCCTCCAGCGCCATGGTGTCGAGCAGGGGGAACAGCAACCCCTCGCCCAGCTGGCGGCGCAGCGCCTGGTCGAGGAAGCCGCGTTCGATGCGGTGGTAGTGCACCACCACCAGCTTGCCGGCCAGGGCCTCGAGCACCTCGCCGAGCACCGCGTCCAGCGGCGGTGCATGGCGCACGTCGGAGTGGGTGATGTGGTGGAAGGTCACCGAATCGCCGTGCAGTTCGCTGCTGGGACGCACCACCCAGTAGCGCGCCTCCTGGCAGCGGATGCGGCGCAGATCGAAGGGCACCAGGCCGAGGCTGACGATGGCGTCGCGGCCCGGCTCCAGGCCGGTGGTTTCCACGTCCAGGGCGAGCAGCGGCGCCTCGCCCAGCGGCGTCTCGGCGGCCGGGCAGCCGGCGCGGTAGAAGGCCGCCAGGCGGGGATCGCGGGCAGCTTCGCCGAGCTGACGCAGGCGCTCGGACCAGTTCGCGGCGCTCATCACAGGCGCCCCATGGGCTGCGCCGGATAGCGGAAGCGGAGGAATTTCTGCGCATTGCTGACGATCTGGAAGGCTTCCTTGAGGTTGTGCCGTTCCTCGCTGCTGATCTGCTCCGGTTCGATGTAGTTGCTCAGCTTGCGCTCGGCTTGCAGGTCGTGCGCCTGGTGGCGGATGCGCACCAGGCCGAGGAATTCGAAGGCGTAGCGCAGGCCCTCCAGCGCTTCGTTGGGCAGCAGCTTGGTGGTGGCGATGGCGTCCAGTCGTTCCAGCGAGTTCTGCGCGCGGGAGCCGCAAGCCAGGGCGTGCACGCGGATCAGGTCGGTGAGCGGCGCGGTGCCGCGGCCCTTGAGGTTGATGATGTGCTTCTGCTGGCCGTCGGTCTCCATCACGAAGGTGCGGAAGAAGCCCAGCGGCGGCGTGCGATTGAGCGCGTTGCGCGCCAGCGCGGCGAGGAACGCCGGGTTGCCGCTGGCGCGGCTGGCGAGCAGGTCCTTGAGGTCTTCCACCAGCTCGGTGGCGCCGTAGACGCCGTCGAGGTCGAAGAAGATGCTGGCGTTGAGCAGGGTCTCCGGGTTGGGCTGCTCGATCCACTGGATGAAGTAGTCGCGCCATACCCGCAGCGGTTTGCGCCACTTGGGGTTGTTGGCCATGATCCCGCCCTTGCAGTAGGCATAGCCGCAGGTCGCCAGGCCGTCGTTGACGAACTGCGCCAGCTCGGCGAAGTAGTCGCCGTGCAGGGCGGGGTCGAAGCTGTCGTCGAGCACCAGGGCGTTGTCCTGGTCGGTGAGCAGCAGCTGCTCGTCGCGTGCCAGCGAGCCGGCGACCATGAAGCAGTAGGGCACCGGCGGCGGGCCGAGCTTGTGCTCGGCGAGCGCCAGCAGGCGCTGGGCGAAGGCGCGGCCGATGCCGCTCATGGCCTTGCCGACCATGTTGACGTTGGCGTCGTCGGCGACCATGCGCAGGAAGGTGGCGCGCAGGTCCGGCGTCAGGCGCTTGAGCTCCTCCACCGACTGCTTGTTGAAGATGCCGTTGACCAGGTACAGGCTGCTGCGCGACTCGTAGCGGACGATATCGGCCAGGTTGATGACGCCCACCGGCACGTTGCGGCTGAGCACCGGCAGGTGGTGGATGTTGTGCCGCAGCATGCTCAGCATGGCTTCGAATACCGAGTCGTCGGCCTGGGTGGTGATCGGATCGGGCGACATCACCTGGCTGACCGGGGTGTGGCCGGGCAAGCCTTCGGCCAGCACGCGGGTGCGCAGGTCGCGGTCGGTGAGGATGCCGGCCATCCGCTGCGCGGGGCGCTCGCCGGCGGCCGACGCGGCGTCCTTCTGCGGCGCCACGACTATGACCGAGGACACGCTGTGCTCGGTCATCACCCGGGCGACTTCCTGCACCGGGGTGTCCGGCACGACGCTGACCGGCGCCCGGGTGACCAGCTTGCGCACGGTGATCTTCATCAGCTCGCTGGCCTTGCCCTGGCTGTCCTCCAGCGCCGACTTCAGGCGCGACTGGCCGACCAGCTCGACGAAGTCGGCGAAGCTGTCGAACTGCTCGCACAGCTGGTGGAACAGGACGCCGGGGATGAAATAGATCAGGCTGTCTTCCAGCGCCCGCGCCGACAGGCGCACGCGGTTGCCGCCCATCAGCCCGGCCTGGCCGAAGATCTCGCCCTCGGTCAGGCGGTTGTGCAGCTCGCCGCTGCGCCTGTGGATCTCCACCGCGCCGCTGCGCACGTAGTGCAGCTCATGGATCGGCGCCCCCGGCGCGAGGATCTCGCTGCCGGCCTTGAAGTAGCCGACCTGCACCTGGCGGGCGATCTCGCCCAGGGTCTCCTCCGGCAGCTTGTCGAAAGGCGGAAAGCGCTTCAGGTGATCGCGGATCTCGATCAGCTCGATCTGCATGGGGCGTCCTTAGCTCGCGGGTGGCCTCCATCTAAGCATAGAGGCCACGGGATTCGCCCCTCCGAATGCGCCCAACGCCGTCGCAGGCCCGCCGGCGTTTATGGCCGGGCGGGGCAGCGGCTCGTGCCTCACCCCCAGTTCCAGCGGCTCTCGGCCACCGCGTCGTGGGCGTGCAGGCTTTCCGCGTGCACCACCCGCACGCGCAAGGCGCTGGCCTGCGGCAGCTGGCGCAGGGCGCGGTGCAGGCGCCGTGCGGCATCTTCGCAGAACATCAGGTTCTGCCCGTTGGCCAGGGCGAAGGCCTGCTCGTCGGCGCGTTTGACCGCGGTCTGCACCGGCGTGCCGAGGGCGCGTTCGGCGCCGTCGAGCAGCGCCAGCAGCGGCAGCTCCTTGAAATCCGGATTCAGGCGCAGTTGCAGGGTCGCCGTGCTGCGCTGGCTGTGCGGCGTGGCGAGGATGCCCCGGGTGCTGCCGAGCCAGCCGATGATGTCGGCGCGATCGAGGTTTTTGCCTGCAAAATCTTCGTTGAATTGTTGCTGGATCAGCTGCCGGGCCAGCGCCGCCGAGCACGGGCAGGTGGACGAATAGGCCAGCTCGACCTGCAGTTCGACCTGGAATTGGCGGCCGTCCTGGCGTGCGCGAACCTCGAAGGGGTAGGCCTTCCAGCCGCTCAACGGGCTGATCAGCGCCGGGCGCTCCAGCGGCAGCGCGCCGCGCAGGGTCAGGCTGGCGCTGTCCGACAGCTCGTGGTGGCTGCCCAGGCAGTCGTCCAGCAGCCGCTGCAGTGCCGGCACGTCCAGGGGTTGGCCGGCCAGCGCCTGCAGGGCCAGGTACAGGCGTGACATATGGATGCCGCGCGCGCCGCCATCAATCAGGCTGACGCCGATATCGGCCTGGGCCGTCAGCGTCTGGCCGGCCAGCCGCAGCGGCAGGGCGATGCCGGCCATGCCGACCCAGTCCAGCGGCAGGTCGTGGTGGGTGGCTTGGGCGGCTATGTCCGGCAGGGTCTGTACGTTCATCGCAAATCCGTGGGTTGCTGGTTCAATTGAGTGTTATGTTATAACACTAAAAAATAAACCAGCCGATGTGCCATGACCCTGACTGTGCCTACCGAAGCCGAACTGCTCGCCCAGCCCGCCGACGCCTATATGAACGACGCCCAGCAGCGCTTCTTCCGCGCCCTGCTGCTGGCCCAGCGTGCCGAACTGCAGGCGCGCATCGACGAGGAATTCGCCGAACTGCGCGAGCGCGAGACCAGCAGCGACGTCGCCGATATCGGCAGCGCCGAGGAGCAGCGCCAGTGGCAGCTGCGCCTGCTGGAGCGGGAAAAGAAGCTGCTGGACAAGATCGACCAGGCGCTCGAACGCCTGGCGCGCGGCGAATACGGCTGGTGCACCGAGACCGGCGAGCCCATCGGCCTGAAACGCCTGCTGCTGCGCCCCACCGCGACCCTGTGCATCGAGGCCAAGGAGCGCCAGGAGCAGCGCGAAAAACATCAGCGTGACCGTGACTGAACGAGGAACCCCCATGAATCAGCGTCTACCCGTTACCGTGCTGTCCGGCTTTCTCGGCGCCGGCAAGAGCACCCTGCTCAACCATGTGCTGAAGAACCGCGAGGGCCGCAAGGTCGCGGTGATCGTCAACGACATGAGCGAAATCAATATCGACGGCACCACCGTCCAGCAGGACGTCAGCCTCAACCGCGCCGAAGAGAAGCTGGTGGAAATGAGCAACGGCTGCATCTGCTGCACCCTGCGCGAGGACCTGCTGGACGAGGTCAGCCGCCTGGCCAGCGACGGCCGCTTCGACTACCTGCTGATCGAATCCACCGGCATCAGCGAGCCGCTGCCGGTGGCCGAGACCTTCACCTTCCGCGACGAGCAGGGCCGCAGCCTGTCCGACCTGGCGCGGCTGGACACCATGGTCACGGTGGTCGACGGGGTGAACTTCCTGCGCGACTTCCACGAGGCCGACAGTCTGGCCAGCCGCGGCGAAACCCTGGGCGAGGAGGACGAGCGCTCGATCACCGACCTGCTGATCGAGCAGGTGGAGTTCGCCGACGTCATCCTCATCAGCAAGATCGACCTGATCAGCCAGGCCGAGCGCGAGGAGCTGATGGCCATCCTCCGTGGCCTCAACACCCACGCCGAGATCCAGGCCATGAGCATGGGCCAGATCGCCCTGGACAAGATCCTCGACACCGGCCGCTTCGACTTCGAGCGCGCCGCGCAGGCGCCGGGCTGGCTCAAGGAACTGCGCGGCGAGCACGTGCCGGAAACCGAGGAATACGGCATCGCCTCCAGCGCCTACCGCGCGCGCCGGCCGTTCCATCCGCAGCGCTTCTTCGACTTTATCGCCCGCGACTGGGTCAACGGTCGCCTGCTGCGCTCCAAGGGCTTTTTCTGGCTGGCCAGCAAGTACCAGGAAGCGGGCAGCTGGTCGCAGGCCGGCGGCCTGATGCGCCACGGCCTGGCCGGGCGCTGGTGGCGCTTCGTGGCCAAGCAGCACTGGCCGCAGGACGAGGAGGGGCTGCAGGCGATCATGCAGCACTGGAGTGCCGAGGTCGGCGACTGCCGCCAGGAGCTGGTGTTCATCGGCCAGAACATCGACTTCGCCCGGCTGATCGCCGAGCTGGACGCCTGCCTGCTCACCGACGAGGAAATGGCCGGCGGGCCGGAGGCCTGGCGTCTGCTGCCCGATCCCTTCGGCGCCTGGCAGCAGGAGGCGGCCTGATGTTGGCCCTCAAGCTGCGCCCGGCGCCGCGTCAGGCGCTGGGCGAGGATATCCAGGTGCTCACCGAGGTGCTGCGCGACGAGGTCAACCTGGCCGTCTGGCAGCGCCGCCTGCCGGCGCAGATCGAGGACTTCGCCGCGGCGCTGCTGGCCCAGGGCGAATCCCTGGCGCAGTCCATGACCCTGGAGCTGGCGACGCCCGACAGCGCGCCGAATCTCGACGGCCTGGTGGCGCAGTACGCCGATCTGCCGGGCCAGGCCGCCTTTCTTGCCGACGTGGCCTGGCTGGTGCGCGCCTACGCCTGCCTGCTCGATGCCGAGCGCATCGGCCTGCGCCTGCGTGTGCTGGACAAGGCCATGTGCCCGCGCTTTCACGTCGACCACGTGCCGCTGCGGCTGATCACCAGCTACGCCGGGGTCGGCAGCCAGTGGCTGGAGGAGGGCGGCATGCCGCGCGCGCGTCTGGGCGATGGGTCGGCCGAGCCGCAGGACGTGGCAGCGATTCGTCAGCTGCAGGCCGGCCAGGTGGCACTGGCCAAGGGCGAGAAATGGCAGGGCAACGAAGGGCGCGGGCTGATCCACCGCTCGCCGCAGCCGCCGGCCGGCGAACGGCGGTTGCTGTTGACCCTGGACTGGCTGGCCTGAGGGCGGTTGCGACGGTTCCCGTTGGGCTTCGTCGCGGGCTCCTCAACCCACGGAATGGCGAACCAAAAAAATAGGCCGGAGCGACTGCCCCGGCCTTAAGCACCAAGAGATCATGTCGACGCGTGACTCGACATGAGGGCCATGTGAGGTACCCGCAGTCATTAGGCGCTGTTTGGGTGACGTTTTGATGTCAGGGTTCGATCCAGGTGCCCTGATACTGGCTGGTGCAGGCCGGCTGCAGATACAGCGCATCGCTGGCCACGCCGTAGTAGTGGATGTCCTGCCGATACAGGCCGCTGCCGGCCCGCGCCTCCTGGCACACGCCGTAGGCGCCCTCGGGGCACTGTTCGAGGAACTCCACCTCCACCTTCTGGCCCTGCAACTGCGGCTGGCAGAAGCCCTCGCGGAACAGCTGGCTCGGGATATTGCGGTTCTCCTGGCACAGCTGCACGTCCAGGCGCTCGGCCTGGCTGTGCACCACGCAAGCCTCGCCCAGGGCCAGGCCGGGCAACAGGGAGAACGGCAGCAACCACGCACGCATCGTATCGACTCCAGAGCAAATTGCCGGCGAATCTAGCATGCCGTCCACCTGCAGTCTGTGCTGGCAACGGCAGCCAAGACCGTCGACCATAGGCCCATGCTCAGTCAGATCCCCACCCACCTGATCGCTGGCCCCCTCGGTGCCGGCAAGACCAGCCTGATCCGCCAGCTGCTGGCGCAGAAGCCGGCGGCCGAGCGCTGGGCGGTGCTGGTCAACGAATTCGGCCAGATCGGCCTGGACGCCGCGTTGCTGGAGCGCGGCGAGGATGGCGTCGCCCTCGCCGAGGTGGCCGGCGGCTGCCTGTGCTGCGTCAACGGCGCGCCCTTTCAGGTCGGCCTCGGTAGTCTGCTGCGTCGGGCGCGGCCGGATCGCCTGTTGATCGAGCCATCCGGCCTCGGCCACCCGCTGCAACTGCTGGAGCAGCTGCGCCAGCCGCCCTGGATTGGGGTGCTGGCGGTGCAGCCGATGCTGCTGGTGCTGGACGCCGCCGCCCTGGCCCGCGGCGAGGCGCTGCCCGACAGCCAGCGCCTGGCGCTGGACGGCGCCGGCCTGCTGCTGCTGAACAAGAGCGAGCGCCTGAGCGCCGAGGACCGCGCCCGTATCGCCGCCGCATTGCCGCCGCTGCCACTCTTCTGGACCACCCAGGGCAGTCTCGAACTGGCGCTGCTGCCGGGCCGCTCCGCGCAGGCCGGCAACCCGGGCGCCGCCGCACTGCCCAGCGCCGCAGCACCCCTGCCACAGCTGTGGCGCACGCCGGACGAACCCATCTGCCTGATCCAGGATCAGGCCGAAGGCTGGAGCATCGGCTGGCGCTGGCACCCGAGCCAGCGCTTCGACCTGCTCCGGGTGCAGCGCTGGCTGGATGGCCTGGACTGGCGCCGGGCCAAGGCGGTGCTGCACGGCGAAGACGGCTGGCGCTCGCTCAATGCCCTGCACGGCCAGGCCGGCGCGGGCTGGCGCGCCAGCGAATGGCGCAAGGACTCGCGCCTGGAGCTGATCTTCAGCGAGGCGCAGGATGCCGCCGCCCTGCGCGTCGGCCTGGCCGCCTGCCGCGTCTCGTAGACCGCGTTAGCGGTCAGGGATGACTCTGGAACCAGGCGAGGATCTTGCCCGGCGAGCTGGCGAACCACTCGTGCCCGCCCAGCGCCTCGGTATGCCGCGCGGTCGGTATGCCCTGATGGAGCAGGCGGTCGTAGTACAGCTCCATGCTCCACCAGGGCACGGTGAGGTCGACGAAGCCGTGCACGAACAGGGTCGGCGGATGGTCGGCCGGCAGCGTCGGCACGCTGCACAGCGGCCCGGAGCAGGTGGCGTAGGAGCCGGACTGGATCGCCAGCGCCTTGAACCGGCCGGGGAAGGACACCGCCATGCGGCTGCTGTTGTAACCGCCACTGGAGATGCCGGTGGCGTACTGGCGGCTGGCGTCGAGCGGGCCGAAATGGCCGGCGGCGATGGCCTCCAGCACGTTGCCGAGAAAGTCGTAGTCGGTGCTCAGCTCGTAGTGCTGCGCCAGCCCGGGGATATTGGTCTGCCAGAACAGATCGGCCGGTGCGCTCGGCGCAACCACCGCGTAGCCGTTGTCGAGCAGGCGCTGGATCAGCTTGCCCTCGTAGAAGCCGCCGAACGGCATATTGCTGTAGTAGGTGAAGTCGTCGAGCGGGAAGAACGAGCCCTGGTAGATCAGCACCACCGGCCAGCCGGCGGCCGGCGGCGTGCCCAGCGGCGTCTGGTAGATCACCTGGCGCTGGCCGACCAGGCCGGAATCGATCCAGGCGGACTGATAGCTGCAACTGACCTTGGCCGGCAGCAGCAGGCTCTTGGCGCGCTCGCTGCAGCGCGAGGCGGCCTGGGCCTGGAGGGTGGATAGGGACAGCAACAGCAGGCAGAGACAGGCGGTGCGAAGACGGGACATGGCGGAATTCTCCGTTGTTGTTATGGGTACCGCGCATCGAATTGAAACAGGAATTCCGATTCCGTCAAGTGCTGCAGGCCGCGCCAATCCTGGCCTGCAGGCGAATGCGGCGGGCTTGAGCGCTGCGGAGAAGAGAAAAATAGAACCGGGGGCTTGCCAGGCTGAAACCAGCGTACTAGTTTATTCGGAACCGATGTTCCGATTCCGATAAAAACAACAGCTGGAGGTCATCGTGGCACATCAAGGAAGGGGCCTGGCGGCAGCCGGCCTGGCATTGCTCGGGGCGCTGCCATTCGGCGTGGCGCAGGGGTTTCAGACCCGTCATGGCGACTGGGGCGTGTCGCTGGACACCACCCTGTCCTACGGCGTCAGCTACCGCATGGAGGGGCAGGACAGCAAGCTGATCGCCCGCGCCAACGGCGGCACGGGCGACAACACGGCGCTGATCAACTCCGACGACGGCAACCTCAACTTCAAGAAGGGCGAGCTATTCTCCGAGGTGGTCAAGGCCGTCTCCGAGCTGGACCTGCGCTATCGGGAACAATACGGCCTGTTCGTTCGCGGCCGCGCCTTCTACGACTTCGAGCTCGAGGACGACGAGCGTCGCCATCGCCCGATCAGCGACGCCGGCCTCGACGAAGCCGGCTCCAGCGCCGACCTGCTCGACGCCTTCGTCTATGGCAGCTGGACGCTGGGCGAGCGCGCGCTGAACGCCCGTCTCGGCCGTCAGGTGATCAACTGGGGCGAGTCGCTGTTCTACCAGAACGGCATCGGCGCCACCAACCCGGTGGACATCAACGCGCTGCGCGCCCCGGGTTCGGAGATCAAGGAGGCCTATATGCCGACCGCCATGGTCTATGCCTCCTTCGAACTGCGCGACAACCTCAGCATCGAGGGCTACTGGCAGCCGGGCAAGGCCTGGGAGGCGTCGAAGATCGACCCCTGCGGCACCTACTACTCGACCCTCGACGTGCTCGGCGAGGGCTGCAACTACCTGTCGGTGGCGCCGCTGCAGGAGGCTATTCTCGGTACTGCCTTCGACAGCCCGGCCGTGGCCGCGGCCTACGGCGAGGCGCTCGGCCCCGGCTTCGTCAACGAGCTGATCCGCGGCTACCTGCCGCGCACCTTCATGCCGCGGGCGCAGGACATCGACGGCGACGACTCGCCCCAGTACGGCGTGGCCCTGCGCTGGTATGTGCCGCAGCTGAACGACACCGAACTGGGTTTCTACTACCTGCGCTACAACATGCAGGTGCCGATGATCGGCCTCACCGTCGGCCAGCCGGTGCTGGTACCGGTGGTCGGCCTGCTGCCGGACGCCAGCAGCTCGCGCTACTACGCCGAGTATCTGGAGAAGCGCGACCTGTTCGGCGTCAGCTTCAACACCTCGGTCGGCGGCGACAGCATCTTCAACGGTCTGTCGCTGGCCGGCGAGCTGAGCTACCGGCCGGACACGCCGATCGCCCTGGGCCTCGGCGAGTACCTGCCGGACGCCCTGTTCGGCAACCTCAGCGGCCTGCCGGTGGGCACGCGTCTGGATGGCTACCGCGAGAAGGACATGTTCCAGGCATCGCTGTCGGCCATCTACAACTTCACCGGGCTGCTCGGCGCCAACTCCGCGACCCTGTTCAGCGAACTGGTGGCCAGCCGGGTGCAGGGCCTGGAGTCGGACGTCGACTACTACGAGGCCACCAGCAGCGCCTACGGCGCCCAGGCCAGCCTGCAGCTGACCTACAGCAACGTGTTCAACTTGGTCACCCTGGCGCCGAGTGTCAGCTACCAGTGCAGCATCAACGGCGTCGCCCCTCAGCTCACCAACGGCCTCGACGAGGAAGCGCAGAGCTGGTCGCTGGGCCTCGACGCCATCTATCAGGAGGCTTTCACGGTCGGCGCCCGCTACGTCGGCTACAGCGGCGGCGGCCTGTCGAACAAGCGCACCGACCGCGACTACCTGAGCCTCAACGTCAAATACAGCTTCTGAGAGGGAACGCCATGCATCGTCTGAATATCACCCTGCTGGCCTTCGCCCTGCTGGCAGCCGCGCCGGCCATGGCCCAGGTCGACGCCGCGCAGGCCGCGCGGCTCGGCCAGGATCTCACCCCCATGGGGGCCGAGCGCGCCGGCAATGCCGCCGGCAGCATTCCCGCCTGGGACGGCGGCCTGGCCAAGGACAGCGGCGCCTTCGACGCCAAGCTCGGCTACAAGGACCCCTTCGCCACCGACCAGCCGCTGTTCACCGTGACCCAGGCCAATGCCCAGCAGTACCGCGAGCAGCTCAGCCCCGGTCAGCTGGCCATGCTGCAGCGCTACCACGACAGCTGGAAGCTCAAGGTCTACCCGACCCGGCGCTCGGCGTCCTACCCGGACAAGGTGTACGCCGCGGTCAAGACCAACGCCACGACAGCCAAGCTGATCGAGAACGGCAACGGCATCGCCGACTTCCAGCTGGCCACGCCCTTTCCCATTCCCCAGTCGGGCCTGGAGGTGCTGTGGAACCACCTGGTGCGCTACCGCGGCGACAGCGTCAAGCGCTACTACGCCCAGGCCGTGCCGCACGCCAGCGGCGACTACTTCATGACCCGCATCGAGGACCTGTTCCTGTTCAACCAGGACGCCGGCGATCTCAGCAAGGGCAACGGCAACGTGCTGTTCTACTTCCGCCAGTCGGTGCTGGCGCCGGCGCGTCTGGCCGGTACCGAGCTGCTGGTTCACGAGACCGTCAACCAGGTCAAGGAGCCGCGTCTGGCCTGGCTCTACGCCGCCGGCCAGCGCCGCGTGCGGCGCACGCCGAACGTCGCCTACGACTCGCCCGGCACCGCCTCCGAGGGCATGCGCACCACCGACAACTTCGACATGTTCTCCGGCGCGCCGGACAAGTACGACTGGCAGCTGCTGGGCAAGCGGGAAATGCTGGTGCCCTACAACAGTTACCGCTTCGCCGCCAAGAGCAACAAGTACAGCGACATCGTCCAGCGCGGCCACGTCAATCCCGAGCTGCTGCGTTACGAGCTGCACCGCGTCTGGCACGTACGCGCCACGCTGAAGGCCGGCCAGCGCCACCAGTACAAGCGCCGCGACTTCTACTTCGACGAGGACAGCTACCAGATCCTGCTGGTCGATCACTACGACAACCGCGACAACCTCTGGCGCCTCGGCGAGTCCTACACCATCAACTATTACGATCAGCCACTGGTGTGGACCAAGGGCGACGCAATATACGACCTGATCGGCGGCCGTTATGTCATCGGCATTCTGTCCAACGAGGAACCGGCGGATCAGTTCGATATTGCCCTGAAACCCACCGACTTCACCCCGGCGCAACTTAGAAGGGACAGCGTGCGTTAACTTTCGGCAACTTTCAGGTAATTGCAGATAAGCCGGGAAAGTTCATCTGGCACAACTTCCCTGGGCGTCGTGCCGAGGCTGCCGACCATGGTGAAGTAGTTCATCCCGGCCAGCAGCAGATGGGCGCACAGATCGGCCGCCTGGGCGGGATTGGGGTGGCCCAGTTCGGCCGGGTTGGCCAGGGCGATACGGCAGAAGGTCTGACCGATATGGGCATTGAGCTGATGGAAGCGCTGGCGGAAACGCAGGTCCGCCGAGCTGCGCCGGATCAGTGCGCGGAGCAGACCCTCGCTGCCTTCGAACTGGCGCACCAGGCCCTGGATAAAGGCCGTGACGCGCGCCTGCAAAGGCGTTTCGGCATGTGCCAGCTGCTCGGCGAGGGTGTCGATGGCGCTGCCGCTCTGCTCGATGAAGCGTTCGTGCACGGCGTACAGCAGTACGTCCTTGTCGCCCAGCAGGCGATAGAAGGTGCCCACCGAGGATTCGGCCAGCTGGGCGATCTGGGAAATGCCGGTGTCTTCGAAGCTGTCGTTGGCGAGCAGCTCGGCGGCGACGTTGAGGAAGCGTTCCAGAGCCTTTTTGCTGCGTGCCTGGGTAGGGCTGGCGATGCTGTACATGATCAATTCTCGAACCGGCACGGGCCGATTCTAGGGGGTTTGGCAAGTCAAGGCAAATAACCACTCGATAATTAGAAAGTTGTCTGGAAAGTTGATGGATTAACGCCCGGTGGATGATTCCTTTATTGCGAGTCAGGGCACTCTATTGTTTGTCGTTAATGTAAGGAGTCGACCCCGTGATGGACTATCTGCATTTGCCCTCTGGCCGTATCGCCTATATTTGCCGCGGCCAGGGCCCGGCGGTGCTGTTGCTGCATGGCCTGGGCTCTTCCTCGCTCGACTGGCAGCCGCAGATCGAGCACCTGGCCCGGCACTTTCGGGTCTACGCCCTGGACCTGCGCGGCCATGGCCAGAGCGCGCCGCTGCGTGCGCCGGTGAGCCTGGCCGAGCTGGCGGCGGATGTGGCCGACTTCATCCGCGCCCTGGATATCGAGCCGTGCGTCCTGGTGGGCATCTCCATGGGCGGCATGCTCACCTTCCAGCTGCTCGCCGATCACCCCGAGCTGCTGCGCGCGGCGGCGGTGGTCAACAGCGCGCCGAGCTTTCCGCTGGACAGCTGGAAGATCCGCGCCCAGGTCGGCCTGCGCCTGCTGCTGGTGCGCGCGCTCGGCCTGCCGACGCTGGCGCGGCTGCTGGCGGGCAAGCTGTTTCCCAAGGCCGAGCAGCAGGCGCTGCGCGAGCAGCTGATCGAGCGCATCGCCGGTAACGACCGCACCTCCTACCTGCACGCGATGCGTGCCATCCCCGGTTGGAGCGCGCTGCCGCGGGCAGCGCAGGCGGATATCCCGCTGCTGGTGGTGGCCGGCGACCGCGACTACACGCCGCTGGCCTACAAGCGCGCCTATGTCGCCCAGTTGCGCAACGCCCGCCTGGAGGTGATCGAGGATTCCGGCCACGCCACCCCGCTGGACCAGCCGCAGCGCCTCAACCAGCTGCTGCAGGCCTTTATCGCCGAACATTCGCCGCCCGTGCCGGCCTGACGCGGCGCCGGCGCGCCGCTACACTGGCCAGCCGTCATTGGCTGCGGCTGGTCCTCTATGCAACTGCTTCCCTGGTCCCATTCCTGTTCCGCCGGCTTTACCCTGCGCGGCTGGCACAGCCCGCCCTCGGGCAAGCCGCTGCTGCATTTCCTGCACGGCAACGGCTACTGCGGGCGGGTCTACGAGCCGATGCTGGCGCGGCTGGCCGAGGACTTCGACCTCTGGCTGTGCGACGTGCAGGGCCATGGCGACAGCGATCACGGCGGCCGCTTCCACGGCTGGAACCGCAGCGCCGAGCTGGCGCTGGAGGCCTTCGAGGCGTTGCATGCGCCGTTCGGCGCGGTGCCGCGCTTCGCCCTCGGCCACAGCTTCGGCGGCGTGCTGACCAGCCTGATCCTGGCCCGGCATCCCGAGCTGTTCCGGCGCGCGGTGCTGCTCGATCCGGTGCTGTTCAGCCCGGCGATGATCGGCGTCATGGCGCTGTCCGACGTGGTCGGCCTGGCCCAGCGCAGCGGCATGGCGAGCAAGGCGCGCAAGCGCCGCCGGCAATGGCCGGATCGCCCCGCCGCGCATGCCGCGCTGCACGGCCGCGGCATGTTCCGCGGCTGGGACGAGGCGGCTTTTTCCGCCTATATCGAGCATGCGCTGAAGGAGGTGGCGGACGGCGTCGAGCTCAAGTGCCGGCCGAGCCGCGAGGCCGAGATCTTCGGTTCCTACCCGCGCCGCCTGTGGCCGTCGCTGGCCAAGGTGAGCACCCCGACCGAAGTGATCCACGGCGCGCGCAGCTATCCCTTCGTCGCCCGCTCGGTGGCGCGCTGGTGCGCGGGCAACCCCCATGTACGTGGCCAGGTGGTGCCCGGCGGGCACTGCTTCATGCAGGAGCGGCCGGCCGACAGCGCCGAGCGGGTGGCCAACTTCCTGCTGCAGCGTGGCTAGGTCGTGAGCGCCGAGCGCGAGGAGGTCTGGCTGGCGCTGTCCGACCTGTGGCTGGACAGCGAACTGGACGAGGCCTGGCTGCGCAGCATCGCCGCGGTGCTGCGCAACAGCGGCCTGAGCCGCGCGGAGCTGGAGCGAATCTTCCACTACGAGGTGGCGCCGGTGGTGTGGCTCAACCACTGGGTGACGGCCGGGGTCTGGGGCGCCTTCGACCGCGACTGGATGGTGGAGGGCTGTCGGCGCAACCAGGCCCGTGGACGCTGGCATCGCGGCTGTTGCCGGCTGCTGCGCTGGCCGATGAGCTACGGCTGCCGCGGCGAATGGCGGCAGGTGCTGGCGCTGCTGGATGACGCCGAGGGCTGAGGGCTCACTCGGCCTTGCGCCGCCAATCCTCCAGGCGAATCACCTTGTCGCTGCCCTGGGTCGCCACCGGCTCCGGTTGGGCCTCGAGTACCGGGTGCGGCTGCAGCTCGATACGCCCCAGGTGCTGGCCGAACATGCTGATCTGCCCGCGCAGGCGCTGCTCGCCGGTGACGGTGAACTCGAAGTCGTAGAGCCGCGCCAGGCGCCGGTGGCCGCGGGCGTCGCGCAGGATGGCCAGGCGGCGCAGGGCCACCGCGCCGTCCAGCAGCTCGACGTCGAGCCGGGCGCAGTGCTGCTTGGCCAGGCTCAGGGCGCGTTCGCGAATGCCGTGGCCGCGCCACAGCCAGGCGCAGAAGGCGGCGAACAGCATCAGCAGGAAGACATCGAACAGATCGATCATTATGACTCCGGCGGCGGGAGAGAGAGCTTAGCAGGCCGTTGAAAAACTACCTACGTTGCCATTGCTGCGTTAAAAACAGACTCGGAATGCTCATTTACAGCTCGTAAACTCCGCTTCCTCGCCTGTTTTTGCCTTGCACTGGCTGCCTCGCCTACGTTTTTCAACGGCCTGCTAGCCTATCTGCCGCCCGGTTCTCAGCCCATGCGGTCGGGTGGACGCTGGGTGGCTCTCAGCTTTTCTCTTCGCTCAGGGCCTGGTAGCGCTGCTGCAGTTCGGCGCGGATCTGCCGGCGCTGCGCCGCTTGGCGCTGGCGGCGCAGGCCGTCGGGGGTATCCGGCTGCAGCTCCGGTACCGGCGCCGGGCGGCCCTGTTCGTCCACCGCGACCATGGTGAAGAAGCAGCTGTTGGTGTGGCGCACCGAGCGCTCGCGGATGTTCTCGGTGATCACCTTGATGCCGATCTCCATCGAGGTGCGCCCGCAGTAGTTGACCGAGGCGAGGAAGGTGACCATCTCGCCGACGTGCACCGGCTCGCGGAAGATCACCTGGTCCACCGACAGGGTCACCACGTAGCGACCGGCGTAGCGGCTGGCGCAGGCGTAGGCGACTTCGTCGAGGTACTTGAGCAGGGTGCCGCCGTGGACGTTGCCGGAGAAGTTGGCCATGTCCGGGGTCATCAGTACGGTCATCGTCAGTTGCGCGGTTCCGGCTTCCATAGGTACTCCGTGGGCGGGGGATGGGCGGGACGCTGCAGGACGCCTGCTGTCGTGCCGGCTCGGCGCCGGGATCGCGGCGGCCTTCTGCAAGGACGCCGGCGGGCGCTCGCGCGCCACAGTCCGTGCCCGGTTTGGCTGCCGAACGTCAGTGCAGGCCGTACTGCGCCTTGAGCCGCTGCACGTTGGTGTTCTGCTCGACGAGGAAGCGGTCGAAGTGGCGGATCAGTTCCGGGTGGCGGTAGCTGCTCAGGTGGAAGCTGGTGTAGATCAGCGGCAGTTGCTGGTCCAGTTGCAGGTAGTCGCTGGCCAGGCCCATCTCGCCGAGCTGATAGCGCACCACCTGGGGGTTGGCGTAGAGCGCATCGAGCCGGCCGCGGGCGACCATGCGGATCAGGCTCTGGATATCCTGGATCTCCACCAGGTTCACCCCACCCTTGGCCAGCAGCGGTTGCCAGGCCTCGGCGCTGAAGCCGCGCACCGTACCGAGCTGGCGCACCCGGGCCAGGCCCTGGCCGCGCCGTTCGGCGAGCACCAGGGTGCCGTCGACGATCTGCGCGGCGGCATCGCTGTAGTGCAGGCGCCGCCCGGCCTTGGCCTGGCGCGCCCAGGCCGGGTTGTCGGGGAACAGCAGATCGAGACTCTGCTCGTCGAGCAGGTTGCGGTACAGGCGGTTGATCGGCTGCGGCAGCAGTTCCAGGGTCAGGCCCTCGTGCTCGGCGAAGGCCTGCAGCAGGTCGAGGCAGTAGCCTTCGGGCGGGCTGCCGGCGGCGGCGCGGTAATAGGGGTAGTAGTCGTGCAGCTCGATACCGACGCGCAGCGTCTCGCCCTGGCCCAGATTGGCCAGCAGTGCCAGAGCCAGCAACAGCCAGCGTTTCATGCGTTTCTCCCCGCCCCTCGCCGTAGCAAGCTTAGCCCAGGGTGCGCCGTTCAGGCGTGGCTCAGGTACCAGCGCCAGTCCTGCTCGCCCACCTCGCCCATGAACTGGCGGTACTCGGCCCATTTGATCGCCAGGAACACCTTGAGGAACTCCTCGCCCAGCGCCTGTTTGGCCCAGGCGGAGTTCTCCAGCGCGCGCAGGGCGGTGAGCCAGTCGGTGGGCAGGGTCTCGCGCGCCTGCTCGTAGCCGTTGCCGATGACGGCCGCCCCCGGGTCGATCCGTTCGCGGATGCCCTTGTGGATGCCGGCGAGGATCGCCGCCGCGGCCAGGTAGGGGTTGGCGTCGGCGCCGCAGATGCGGTGCTCGACGTGGCGACTCTTGGCCGGCCCGCCCGGCACGCGGAACGACACGGTGCGGTTGTTCACCCCCCAGCTCTTGGCCAGCGGCGCATAGCTGTTGGCCTGGAAGCGGCGGAAGGAGTTGGCGTTGGGGCAGAAGATCGCCAGGGCGTCGTCGAGCGTGGCCATCATCCCGCCAATCGCATATTTCAACAGCGGCGTGCCCTGCGGGTCTTCGCTGGCCATGAGATTGTTGCCGTCCGCGTCGGCCAGCGACACGTGCATATGCAGGCCGCTGCCGGCCTGGTCGCCGAACGGCTTGGCCATAAAGCAGGCCTGCAGCCCGTGCTTGTTCGCCACGCCCTTGACCAGGCGCTTGTAGCGCACGCCTTCGTCCACCGCCTGCAGCGCGTCGAAGCGGTGCTCCAGGGTCAGCTCGAGCTGGCCGGGGGCGTATTCGGAGATCGCCGTGCGCACCGGCAGGCCCTGCGCCTCGCAGGCGGCGTAGAGGTCGTCGAGGAACGGCTGCAGCTGCTCCAGCTCGTACACGCCGTAGACCTGCGGCGCCTGCGGGCGCACACCGTTCATCTGCAGCGCCGGTTGCGGCCGGCCGCAGGCCGAGCGGGTCTTGTCCAGCAGGTAGAACTCCAGCTCCACCGCCATCACCGGGTGGTAGCCGTCGGCCTTGAGCGCCTCGATGGCGCGCACCAGCACGTGGCGTGGATCGCCCGGGGTGGCCGGCAGGCCTTGAGTCGGGTGCATGCTCACCTGCAGCTGGCCGGTGGGCACCGCGCGCCAGGGTTGCAGGCACAGCGAGCCGGGGATGGGGTAGGTCCAGCAGTCGGCATCGGCCACTTCCCAGACCAGGCCGCTTTCTTCCACGTCCTCGCCCTGGATGGTCAACGACAGGATCGAGCTGGGCAGCGGCCGGCCGTGCTCGTAGATGGCCAGCAGCTCGTCGCGGTGCAGTAGCTTGCCGCGCGGGATGCCGTTGGCGTCGATCAGCATCAGCTCGATGCTGCGTACCTCAGGGTGGCGTTCGAGGAAGTCGCGGGCTTCCTGGGGGTTGGCGAATTGCATGGTGGTTCTCGCAGAAGGTCGTGGGGCGCCAGTTCATCTTGTGGGAGGGGCTTTAGCCGCGACAATCGCCGCTGAAGCGCCTCCCACAAGCACTACTCGCGGGCGCCGGGAATGGCCAGCAGCTCGGTGAGGGCCTGGTCCAGGGTGGCGATCAGCCGGTCGACATCGGCCTCGGTCGTCGAGGGGCAGCACAGGGTCATATTGTGGAAGGGGGTGATCAGGATGCCGCGGTTGATCAGGTACAGGTGCAGGGCCATCTGCAGCTCGTCGTGGAACGCCGCTTCGGCCTCGGCGCCGGTGCGCGGCGCGGTGGCGCAGAACTGGAATTCGCAGCGTGCGCCCAGCTCGGTCACCGACCACTTGAGCGCGTGCTTGCCGATCAGGCGGCGAAAGCCCGCCGCCAGTCTAGCGGCCAGCGGCAGCATATGGGCGTAGGCGGCCGGGGTCATCACCTGTTCCAGGTTGGCGCGCATGCAGTGCATGGCCAGGGCGTTGGCCGACAATGTGGTGCCCATGCCGCTGTGGCCGTGGCCATGGCTGCCTTCGCTGGCGCGTTTGCGCGCTTCGGTCATGGCCTCGGCCATCGCCGCGCTGCAGCCGAAGATGCCGCAGGGCACGCCGCCGGCGATGGGTTTGCCGACCACGAAGAAGTCCGGCTCGAGATCCCAGAGTTTGGTGCAGCCGCCGATATCGGTGGAGATGGTGTGGGTTTCGTCGATGATCAGCAGCGCGCCGTATTTGCGGGTCAGCTCGCGGCACTGCTGCATGAAACCCGGCTCGGGCATGACCATGCCGATATTGGTCATGGCCGGCTCGCAGAGCAGGGCGCAGACGTCGCCCTGGGCCAGCGCGGCCTCCAGGGCTTCGACATCGTTGAACGGGATCGAGCGGCTGTACTGGGTCAGGTCATAGGCCTGGCCGACCAGGCCGGAGCGGGCCACGGTCTGGCCATCGCGATGGCGCACCATCACGTCGTCCACCGTGCCGTGGTAGCAGCCGTCGAACACCAGCAGGGTCTTGCGCTGGGTAATGGCGCGGGCCCAGCGCAGCACATAGCGATTCGAGTCCGTTGCCGTGGCGGTCACCTGCCAGTAGGGCAGGCCGAAGCGCGCCGCCAGCAGCTCGCCGCAGACCACGGCGTCCTCGCCCGGCAGCATGGTGGTCAGGCCGTTGTTTCCCTGTTCGGCGATGGCCTTGGCGATCGGGTCCGGCGAGTGGCCGAACATGCTGCCGGTGTCGCCCAGGCAGAAGTCGATGTACTCATGGCCGTCGACGTCGTAGAAGCGCGCGCCCTTGGCCCGCTCGACGAACAGCGGCACCGGGGTCGACCAGTCGGCCATCCAGTGCATCGGCACACCGCCGTACAGCGAATGCCGCGCGCGCTCGGCCAGGGCGACGGACTTGGGGTTGCGGGCCAGGAACAAGGCGCGCTCGGCGGCGGCGAAGCGTTCCACGGCGGCGGGGCTGATAGCGCTGGCGGTCATCTGGGCATACCTCGGTAAGAATCTGGCGGCATGATATTTTGTGATCACATATTAGTAAATGATGTCGATGAATCCGCTATATTTTGCCGATGCACGGTTTTTGGTGATCACAAATAAGGTGCGCCAGTTCGTCGCTTAGGCACAAAGCGGCGTCTGGAGTACACTCGTGCACATTTTTCACGGAGGCCGCCATGCGTGACTGTAGTCTGACCCTTGCCCAACTGCCGGCGCCGCCGCTGGAGGTGCTCGATGGCCGATAACCTGCAGGAGCAGCTGTACCAGAAGATTCGCGAGGGCCTGCTGGCCGGGCGTTTCCAGCCCGGCGAACGGCTGAAGATCCGCGACCTGGCGGCGCAGTGGGGCACCAGCCCGATGCCGGTGCGCGCGGCGTTGCAGCGGCTGGTGGCCGAGGGCGCGCTGGAGGGCGAGCCGCAGCGTTCGGTGCGGGTGCCGGCGATGACCCGCGAGCGCTACGAGAACATCTTCCAGGTGCGCCTGGGCCTGGAAGGGCTGGCGGTGGAACTGGCCACGCCGCGCCTGCAGGCGGCCGATCTGGCCCTGCTGCGCGACTGCGTGGCGCGCATGGATGCGGCCATCGAGCAGCGCCAGGTGCAGGACTACCTCCGCGCCAACAGCCAGTTCCACCTGCACCTGTACGCCGCCTGCGGCAACCCGGTGCTGCTGCGCTCGATCGAGTCGCTGTGGCTGCAGATCGGCCCCTTCTTCAACCGCCTGTTCACCGGCGCCGACCTGTCGTTGCGGCTCAACGACTTCCACGAGGACGCCTTCGCCGCCATCGAGGCCGGTGACGCCAAGGCCGCGCGTCAGGCGATGGAGCAGGATCTGCTGTACTTCGCGCGCTTTTTGCTCAACCTGCTGGCGCTGGAGCAGGGCGAGGGATGAGGCGCTGCCCCCCAACGGCGTCGGGGGCAGTCCTGCAGGCGGGGTTAGCCGCCAGCATGGTCAGTGGGACGGGCGGCACTTTCGCGGCGGCCTGACCCAGCGCCGGTGCCCGGCCCTCAGCTTTCCAGCCAGACGTCGCGGCACCAGTGCCACACCGAGTCCCAGCTCTCGTCGGTCAGCTCGCCCTCGTCGCCGTCCCACAGCCAGACCTGGCCTTCCACGTCCACCGCGTAGTAGTCGCGGCCGCTCTGGCACAGCGGCACCAGGTCGCGCGGCAGGCCCAGGCTCCAGGCCTCGGCGGCCACTTCCGGCAGGTAGGTGTGCGATTGCGGGTCGCAGGCGGTGACCGGCTCCAGGCGGCCGTAGACCACGTCGCTGACCTTGAGCAGGAACTCGCGCAGCTCGAAGGGCAGGTGGATGAGGATCTGCTCCTGGATCTCCACCAGGGTTTCCTCGTCCGGCAACTCCAGCGGCACCGGCACCGGTTCGTTGAGTTCGCGCAGCTGTTCGATGACTTCTTCCACGGGGGCAACCTCCTGATCAATGCGGCGGGCTTTATACCCCAACAGCCTGCTGGGGCGGTATCGGTGCGCGACGGCTTCAGCCGGCGTGGAAGAAGGCCAGCTTGTTGCCGTCCGGATCGCGGAAGTAGCCGATATAGAAGCCGGGCATGCGTTCGCCCGGTGCGCCTTCGTCGCTGCCGCCGAGGCTCAGCGCCTTGGCGTGCAGTTCGTCGACCTTGGCCCGCGAGCCCGCCACCAGGGCGGTCATGCAGCCGTTGCCGACGCAGGCCTGCTGCTGGTCGTAGGGCAGGCAGACGCCGAACATCGGCTGCTTCATGCTGGTGCCGAACAGGGTCAGCCGGCCGATATCCACCAGCGGCTTGGCGCCGAGGCCGGCGAGCAGCTCGCCGTAGAAGGCCTTGGCCTTGTTCAGGTCGTGGGTACCGACTGTGGTGTATCCGATCATCCGCGCGTGCTCCTCAAGGTAGGCGCTATCACTCTAGCCGAAAGTCGACGGGCAAAAGAAACCCGGGACAAGCCCGGGTTGCTGTGTTGCGCGGCGCGATCAGTTCTGGCGGATGCCAGCGATCAGCCAGGGCTGGTTGTCGCCCTGGGCGCGTTCCAGGCGCCAGCTTTCGCTGAACGGCTCGCCCTGGTCGAAACGCGAGGTCTTGGCCACGCCGCTGAAGGTCAGGGTCGCGGTGGTCTTCTCGGCATTGTCGTCGACGCCGTCCAGCTGCACGGCCAGCTCGTCGATGTAGGTGGACTGGAAGCCCTCGCCCAGTTCGGCACGTTCGCGCTTGAGGAAGTCCAGCAGCTGCGGGGTGACGAACTCGGCGATCTTGTCCATCTCGTCGGCGTCCCAGTGCTGCTGCAGGTTCATGAAGTGCTCGCGACCGGCGGCGATGAAGCTCTGCTCGTTGAACCAGGCCGGGGCGTTGATCACCGGACGGGCCGCGGCAGCGGCGTTGCCGCCGAAAATCGAGGTCGGCGCGGCGCTGGCCGGCATTTCGCGCTGGTAGGGCGCGCCAGCGGCGGCGACTTGCGGCTGCTGGCGGGCGCGACGGGCGGCGAGGAAGCGGAACAGCAGGAAGGCGATCAGGCCGAAGATCAGCATGTCCATGATCTGCAGGCCTTCGAAGCCGTCACCCATGAACATCGAGGCGAGCAGGCCGCCGGCGGCCAGACCGGCCAGCGGGCCGAGCCAGCGCGAGGCGCCGCTGGCGGCGGCCGGTTGGCGACCGGCGGTCGGGGCGGTGGCGGCCGGCTGCGTGGGCTGGGCCTGACGCGTCTGGTGGCTGGGCGCGGAGCCGAACGACTTGCCGCCGCCGAAGCGCTTGGCATGGGCCTCGAAGCTGAAGGTCAGGGCCAGGCACAGGACCATGGCGATACTGAGGAAACGCTGCATCACGGTTTTCTCTCTGGTGGAAAGGCGTGGCGGCATCTTGCCCGGCATGGGCGGCGATGACCAGTGACAGAATGTTTCCGGCTTTTGCTTTGCGCCGCGACGGTGCAGCATGGCGGTCGAGTCGAGCCTGTCCGGAGCCGCCACCTTGTATCAGCCGAAAGCCTTCGCCGTGAGCGATCTTGCCACCCTGCACCAGTTGATCGAGCAGAGCCCGCTGGCGACCCTGGTCAGCCCGGGCGCAAACGGCCTGCAGGCCAGCCATCTGCCGTTGCTGCTGGTGGCGCAGGAGGGCGAGTGCGGCACCCTCTACGGTCATTTCGCCCGGGCCAACCCGCAATGGCGCGAGCTGAACGGCGACACCGAGGCGCTGGCGATCTTCCAGGCCGGCGAGGCCTACGTCAGCCCCGGCTACTACCCGAGCAAGGCCGAGCACGGCAAGGTGGTGCCGACCTGGAACTACCAGGCGGTGCACGTGCACGGCCGGCTCGAGGTTTTCGACGAGCGCGAGCGCCTGCTCGATCTGGTCGGCCGCCTCAGCGCCCATCACGAGCGGGGGCGGGCGCAGCCCTGGGCGGTAAGCGATGCGCCGGCCGACTATATCGACAGCATGCTGCGCGCCATCGTCGGCTTCGCCCTGCCGATCCGGCGGATCGAGGGCGTGCGCAAGCTCAGCCAGAACAAGGGCGCCGCCGACTTCGCCGGTGTGCGCGAGGGCCTGGCGCAGTCGTCGCGGGCGGAGGAGCGGCGGATCGCCGAGGCGATGGCAAGTCTGAAACGCTAGGCTGTCGCCGGGCCGCTGAGGCGGTGCGCCTCACGGCCTTGTCGGGATTGCGCCCCGGTGTGCGGTTGCTCCTGTAGCCGGATGCAATCCGGGCCTGTGCACGAGGATTTTCCGCGGATTGCCTCCGCGCCGCGCATGCGCGCCATTTCCCCTTCAGCGGCGCAGCAGCAGGGCCAGCGCGCCGCAGCGCAGCTGGCCGCGCAGAAAGGCGCGGAATTCGGCGGCGTCTTCCTCGGGGTGGCGCAGCCAGTGCACGAAGCTGCACAGGTAGGCGCCGGTGAGCAGGGTCTCTTCGGCGATGCGGCGCAGGTGCAGGGTCTCCCGTCCGGCGGCCTCGCGCCACCACTGCACGGTGCGGCTGATGCGCATCAGGCCGAGCAGCTGCAGGTGGATATGCCCGGGCTCGAGCTTGTACAGCAGCATCTGCCCGGTCACCGCGCGGTGCGCGGCGAGGCTGTCGAGCCAGGCCAGCAGGCAGGCTTCCAGGCGCTGTTCGGCGTTCAGTTCGGCGAGGTCGGGCTGGCGTGCGCGGGCCAGCATGGCCAGGTCGGCGCGGTCGAACCAGGCTTCGACCAGGGCGTCCTTGTCGCGATAGTGCGGGGCGATGTCGTCCAGCCCGGCGCCGAGGGCGGCGGCCACTTCGAACAGGTGCAGGCGCTCCCAGCCGCAGACGTCGGCCAGCTGCAGGGCGCTGTCGAGGATGCGGGCGGGGGTGAGGGCGGCTTTCTTCATCGGTTCACCTCGCCTTCGAGTATGGCCGCGCCGCCGCCACCCAGGGCCTGAAACGACAAACGGAAGCCGAGGCTTCCGTTTGCTGGGCATGTCATCCGGGCTAGGCAGTTCGTAGGGTGGATGTAGAAAGCGACAGCTACGCGCCCCGATCCACCCTACGCTTGTCCGGCTGCGACGCTCGCCTCAGCGCCAGTTGTACAGCTCTTTCTCCGAGACTGAATGCATCGGCGCGGCGAGGGCCTGGAAGGCCTTCATCGAGGCCCAGATGCGGCCGTTCAGCTCGCTCTGCGCGGCCAGCTCGCCGAGCACCACATCGGCCTCGCGCTGCATGGCGTCGAGCACCTCGTCGGGAAAGCGCTTGAGCAGGGTGCCGCTCTTCTTCAGCTGATCCAGGGCCAGGGCATTGTGGTAGACGTAGTCGTCGAGCATGTCCTGGCTGGCGCCGCGGGCGGCCTCGGTGAGGATCGCCTGCAGGTCGGCCGGCAGGCTGTCCAGGGCCTTCTGGTTGACCAGCAGCTCGAGCACTGCCTGTGGTTCCTGCCAGCCCGGGTAGTAGTAGTACTTGGCCGCCTGCTGCAGGCCGAAGGCCTGGTCGTTGTAGGGGCTGACCCAGTCGGTGGCGTCGATGGCGCCGGTCTGCAGGGCGGTGAACACCTCGCCGCCGGGGATGTTGACGGTGATCGCGCCGAGCTTGGCCAGCACCTCGCCGCCCAGGCCCGGGGTGCGGATCTTCAGGCCCTTGAGGTCGTCCAGCGAGTTGATTTCCTTGTTGAACCAGCCGCCCATCTGCATGCCGGTGTTGCCGACCACGAAGGGCTTCACCCCGTGCGGCGCATAGGCCTCGTCCCACAGCGCCTGGCCGCCGCCCTTGCTCAGCCAGGCGTTCATTTCCAGGGTCGACAGGCCGAACGGCACCGAAGTGAAGAACTGCGCGGTGCTGACCTTGCCCTTCCAGTAGTAGGCGGCGCCGTGGCCCAGCTCGGCGGTGCCGCGCGACACGGCGTCGAACACCTCCAGCGGCGGCACCAGTTCGCCGCCGGCGTAGACCTTGATGGTCAGGCGGCCGTCGCTCATGGTCTTGACCCGTTCGGCCAGGCGCTCGGCGGCGGTGCCCAGGCCGGGGTAGTTCTTCGGCCAGGCGGTGACCATCTTCCACTGGTAGGTCTGCGCCGGGGCGGCGGCCTGCTCGCTGCCGGCCTGGTCGTCCTTGCAGCCGGCCAGGCCGAGGGCGGCCAGCAGGGCCGCGGTGGCGGTGAAGAGATGACGGCGATTCATCGGGGCTTCCTTATTGTGGGTTCTCAATCCCGTGGTCCGGAGGCGAATCGGGACGATGGTCAAAGCGCCTCCAGCTTGGCGTAGCTGAGCATCAGCCACTTGCTGCCTTCGCTTTCGAAATTCACCTGCACCCGCGCCTGCGCGCCGGCACCCTCGAAATTGAGGATGGTGCCCTCGCCGAACAGGCTGTGACGCACGCGCTGGCCCAGGTTGAAGGGGGTCTGCGGCACGGCGCTGCCGGCGAACAGGCTGCCGCCGCCCATCGCACTGGTGCTCATGGGCCGGCTGACGCTGTTGGACAGGCGCACTTCCTGAATCAGCGGTGCGGGGATTTCGCGGACGAAGCGCGACACCTTGTTGTAGGTCTCGCTACCGTACAGACGGCGGGTCTCGGCGTAGCTGATCACCAGCCTGTGCATGGCACGGGTAATGCCGACATAGGCCAGGCGGCGTTCTTCTTCCAGGCGGCCCGGTTCTTCCAGGCTCATCTTGTGCGGGAACAGGCCCTCTTCCATGCCGACCAGGAACACCAGGGGGAATTCCAGGCCCTTGGCGCTGTGCAGGGTCATCAGTTGAATGCTGTCCTCGTTCTCGGCGGCCTGGGTGTCGCCGGCCTCCAGCGAGGCGTGGGTGAGGAAGGCCTGCAGCGGGGTCAGCTCCTCGTCTTCGTCGTTCTCGAAGGCGCGCGCGGCGCTGACCAGTTCTTCCAGGTTCTCCACCCGCGCCTGGCCCTTCTCGCCCTTTTCCGCCTGGTGATAGGCGATCAGCCCGCTCTGCTCGATGACGGTCTGGGTCATCAGGTGCAGGGGCATGGCCAGGACCTTCTCGGCCAGGGTCTCGATCAGCTCGATAAAGCCGGCCAGGGCCGTGGAGGCGCGCCCCGGCAAAGCCTTGCCCGCCAGCATCAGACGAATCGCTTCCCACATGTGCACGTCGTGGGCGCGGGCGTACTCGCGGATGCTCTCGATGGTCTTCTCGCCGATGCCGCGCGCCGGCACGTTGACGATGCGCTCCAGCGCCGCGTCGTTGCCGCGGCCGTCGAGCAGGCGCAGGTAGGCCATGGCGTTCTTGATCTCGGCGCGCTCGAAGAAGCGCTGGCCGCCGTAGATGCGGTAGGGGATCTTCTCGCGCAGCAGCGCCTCTTCCAGCACCCGCGACTGGGCGTTGGAGCGGTAGAGGATGGCGATCTCGCTGCGTTTCAGACCCTCCTTGCGCAGCGCGTCCTCGATGCTCTCGACCACGTAGCGCGCTTCGTCGTGCTCGTTGAAGGCGGCGTACAGCGCCAGCGGCTCGCCGTCGTCGCCGTCGGTCCAGAGTTCCTTGCCCAGGCGCCCCTGGTTGTTGGCGATCAGCGCGTTGGCGGCCTTGAGGATGCCGGCGGTGGAGCGGTAGTTCTGCTCCAGGCGGATCAGCTGGGTATCGGGGAAATCGCTGGAGAACTGCTGGATGTTCTCGATCCGCGCGCCGCGCCAGCCGTAGATCGACTGGTCGTCGTCGCCCACCACCATCAGGCTGTCGCCGCCCTGGGCCAGCAGACGCAGCCAGGCGTACTGCACGGCGTTGGTGTCCTGGAACTCGTCGACCAGGATATGGCGGAAGCGCCGCTGGTAGTGCTCGAGCAGGCCCGGCTTGTCGCGCCACAGGTCGAGGGCGCGCAGCAGCAGTTCGGAGAAGTCGATCACCCCGGTGCGCGCGCAGGCCGCCTCGTAGGCCTCGTAGATGCCGCGCATGGTGGCCAGGAACAGGTCGCCGCCGGCCTGGATATGCGCCGGGCGCAAGCCCTCGTCCTTCTGCCCGTTGATAAACCACTGCGCCTGCTTGGCCGGCCAGCGCTGCTCGTCCAGGCCCAGCTCGCGGATCACCCGCTTGATCAGGCGCTGCTGGTCGTCGGAGTCGAGAATCTGGAAGTTCTCCGCCAGCCCGGCTTCCTGCCAGTGCGCGCGCAGCAGGCGATGGGCCAGGCCGTGGAAGGTGCCGACCCACATGCCGGCCGGGTTGTGGCCGAGCATCTGCTCGATGCGCGCGCGCATTTCGGCGGCGGCCTTGTTGGTGAAGGTCACCGACAGGATCGAATGGGGCGAGGCGCCCACCGCCTGGATCAGCCAGGCGATGCGGTGCACCAGCACGCGGGTCTTGCCGGAACCGGCGCCGGCCAGCACCAGTTGGCGCCCCAGCGGGGCGGCCACGGCCTGGACCTGGGCGTCGTTGAGAGAAGCGATCAGGAGTTCGGGGTCGTTTTGCATCGCGGCATTCTAGGGGGCGCGGCCACGTCGGGCAAACCGCGCGCGGCGCACGGCGGCAGCTGACGACCGGCGGGTCAGCGCGGCGACCGGCGAACCAGGGCGGCGGCGGCGCGGACGGCCCGTCGAAAGTTAGGCGCGAGCGGGTGAAATTGGTCACATCTTGGTTGGGCGATGCGTCTGTCTCGGGTATTCTGCCGCGACGCCTAGGCACCATTACAAGAAAATCGCCTATGACCGCCACCACTAGCGCCGTAGTCCCTGAAGTGACGCTGGATCCGTACGCGGCCGAACAGCTGTTCGCCACGGATATCGCCGTCGAACGTACCCGCCTGCTCTACCAGGGCTCGCGCCTGCCCACCCTCTTGATGCTGCTCACTGGCCTGGCCTGTGCCTTCCTGTTATGGAGCGAGCAGCGCGCGCCGCTGCTGGCCGCCTGGCTGGGCTGGATGGTGCTGCTGGTATTGCTGCGCCTGGTGCAGGTCAAGGCCTTCGACGCCGCGCTGCCCAGCCGCCAGGCCGAAGCCCACTGGCGCCGGCGCTTCCTGTTTGGCGCCGGTGCCTCGGGGCTGACCCTGGCCTTCGCCGCCATCGTCCTGGTGCCGGCCGATGCCTTCTATCAGCAGGCGCTGCTCTACGGCCTGATCGCCGCGGCGATCCTCTCCGCCAGCGTCGCCTACGCCGTCAGCCTGCCGGCCTTCCTCACCTTCGCCTTGCCCTGCCTGCTACCCTCGGTGACCTTCCTGCTGGCTGAAGGCAACAACCTGCAGCGCGGCTGGGGCGGGCTCGGGGTGATCCTCTCGCTGGCCTTGCTGGTGGTGGCCTGGCAGGTTAACCGCCTGGTCCAGCGCAGCCTGCTGCAGCGCTTTCACAACCAGGCGCTGATCGCCAACCTGGAGCACGCCAAGCTGCGCGCCGAGGGCCTCAACGAGGAGCTGGCGCGCGAGGTGGAGCAGCGCCGGCGCGCCGAGCGCGAGCTGCGCGGCGCCCATGGCGAGCTGGAAATGCGCGTGGCCGAGCGCACCCTGGAACTGGACGAGGCGACCCACGCCCTGGGCAAGAGCCAGGCGCGCCTGGCCCTGGCCCTGGAGGCCAGCGAACTGGGCCTGTGGGACTGGGATCTGGAAAGCGACCAGGTGCACCACTCGCACCTGCGCGAGCTGTTCGGCCTGGACGCCGAGCAGGTGCAGGTGATGCTGCGCGACCTGACCCCGCGCCTGCACCCGGACGACCTGCCGACGCTGCGCCGCGCCCTGGTCGAGCATATGAAGGGGCGCAGCGACGGCTATCAGGTGGAATACCGGTTCAAGCACGCCGACGGCCACTGGCTGTGGATCGAGGACCGCGGTCGCGCGGTGGAGCGCGACGCCGCCGGGCGCGTGCGGCGCATGCTCGGCACCCGCCGCGACGTCAGCGCGCGGCGTCAGCAGGAACAGCAGCAGCGCCTGGCGGCCACGGTGTTCGAGGCGGCCAGCGAGGGCATCTTCATCCTCGACCCGGACTACCGCCTGCTGGCGGTCAACCGCGCGTTCAGCGCGGTGACCGGCTACGCCCGCGAGGAGGTGCTGGGGCGCACGGTGACCAGCCTGATCGGCAGCCGCGAGATGCGCCGCCAGTACCAGCTGATCCGCCAGGAGCTGGACGGCAGCGGCAGCTGGCAGGGCGAGCTGATCGAGACGCGCAAGAGCGGCGAGCTCTACCCGCAATGGCTGCAGCTCAACCTGGTGCGCGACGCCAGCGGGCGGCCCAGCCATATCGTCGGCTTCTTCGCCGACCTCAGCGCGCGGCGCGAGGCCGAGGAGCGCCTGCGCTACCTGTCGCACTACGACGAACTGACCGGTCTGGCCAACCGCAGCCTGTTCAAGGAGCGCCTGCACGAGGCCAGCCAGCGCGCGCGGCAGAGCGGGCGCAGCGTCGCCCTGCTGCATATCGACCTGGACCGCTTCAAGCTGCTCAACGACAGCCTCGGCCACGAGGTCGCCGACCAGCTGCTGCGGCAGATGAGCCGCCGCCTGACCCAGGCGGTGCCGGAGGCCGACTGCATCGCGCGGCTGTCCGGCGACGAGTTCGCCATCATCCTCGATGCCTACGGCAGCCTGTCCAGCCTGGCGCGGGTGGCCAGCCGGCTGCTGGCCAAGCTGCGCGTGCCGATGGACGTCGGCGGCCACGAACTGGTGGTCAGCGCCTCGCTGGGCATCAGCCTGCTGCCGGACTACGCGCGCGAGATCAGCGCGCTGATCAGCCAGGCCAACATGGCCGTGCAGCACGCCAAGCACCTGGGCGGCAACACCTTCCAGTTCTTCACCGACAACCTGCAGGCCTGCACCCTGGAGCGCCTGCAGCTGGAGAACCAGCTGCGCAAGGCGATCGAGGAGGGCCAGCTGGAGGTGTTCTACCAGCCCAAGCTGTGCCTGGCCGACGACAGCCTGAATGCCGCCGAGGCGCTGGTGCGCTGGCGCCATCCGCAGCAGGGGCTGGTGCCGCCCGGTGAGTTCATCGGCCTGGCCGAGGAAACCGGGCTGATCGCGCCGATCGGCGAATTCGTCCTGCGCCAGGCCTGTCGGCAGGCGCGCGAGTGGCAGCGCCAGGGCCTGGCGGAGATCCGCGTGTCGGTGAACATCTCGGTGCACCAGCTGCGCCAGGGCAACCTGACCAGCCTGGTGCGCCAGGTGCTGGAGGAAACCGACCTGGCGCCGCGATACCTGGAGCTGGAGCTGACCGAGAGCCAGCTGCTGGACAACGTCGACAGCGTCATCGCCACCTTCCGCCAGCTGCGCGAGCTGGGGGTGAAACTGGCGATCGACGACTTCGGCACCGGCTACTCCTCGCTCAGCTACCTCAAGCGCTTCCCGGTGCACTACGTGAAGATCGACCAGACCTTTATCCGCGACCTGTCGCCGGGCGGCGAGGACGCGGCGATCACCCGCGCGATCATCGCCATGGCCCACAGCCTGGAGCTCAAGGTGGTGGCCGAGGGGGTGGAGACCCAGGCGCAGATGGATTTCCTCAAGAGCCAGCACTGCGACGAGATCCAGGGTTTCCTCATCAGCCGGCCGGTGGAGGCCGAGGCCTTCGCCGCCTTGCTGCGTGCGCAGATCGACGCCCCGGTGTACTGAGGCTGTTCCCTCCCTACCCAGGCGCCGCGGGGACGGCCGGGCCGACCGAATCAAAGATGGCTGCCGGCGTGCGCCGTCCTGGGGGATGCTGGGGGCTCCCGCTCACGACAAGGAGTTCCCGATGGCCGAAGCCCCATCCCTGAGCCTTGGCCAGCGACTGCTGCTGGCTTCGCAGCGCATGGCGCCGGTGCCGGTGAAGGCGGCCCTGGTGCAGAAGCTCGGCCCTGAGCAGGCGGCGCAGCTGTCGCCGCATCTGCCGCCGGCGCAGCTGCGCGAGCTGATCCTGGCGCTGCCCGTCGAGTTCCTCGCGCAGGTCACCACCCACCTCGACCCGCAGCTGATCCTCGCCACCTACCTCAGCCTGCCCGACAGCCTGCACCTGGAGGTGGCGCGCCGGCTCTGCGTGATCGGCGCCTTCGCCACCGCCGCGCGCTACGCCGAATGCCTGTCGGCCAGGCAGGTCAAGGTGCTGATCTACGGCATCAACGACGCCGACCACGTGCTGCAGATCGCCCGCCATATCCTCGATATCGAGCTGATCGTGCAGAGCCTGCGCAGCTTCTCCACCGCCTACCTGTGCAAGCTGACCGAGGCGGCGGCGGCCGACGACAACGTCGCGGTGTCCGCCCGGGTGCTCGCCGGCCTGCCGTTGCCGCGCCAGGCGGATGTCTGCGCCCACCTCAGACCGGCCGTGCTGCGCGAGCTGCTGCCGCAGCTGCTGGCCGCCAACCCGCAACTGCGCGACTTGCTGCCTGAACGCCTGCAGCAGACGATCCTGGCCTAGGCTGCGCCGCCGGCCCTCACTTGGCGAACAGCTGGCCGATATCCTTGAACGCCTTGAACTCCAGGGCGTTGCCGCAGGGATCGAGCAGAAACAGGGTGGCCTGCTCGCCGACCTGGCCGGCAAAGCGCACGTGGGGCTCGATGACGAAGGCCGTGCCACGTGCCTGCAGGCGCTCGGCCAGCGCCTGCCAGTCGTCCCAGGCCAGCACCACGCCGAAATGCGGCACCGGCACGTCGTGACCGTCCACCGGGTTGCGGTGCGCCGCCTCCTGGTGCGCCATCTTCGGCGCTTCATGGATCACCAGCTGGTGGCCGAAGAAGTCGAAATCCACCCAGTGCTCGCTGCTGCGGCCTTCGGCGCAGCCGAACAGCTCGCCATAGAAGTGCCGCGCCGCGGCCAGGTCGTACACGGGAATCGCCAGGTGAAAGGGAGCTAGGGCCATTGCGGAGTTCCTCTTGGTTATTCGCCCCCAGCCTAGCAACAGCCAAATCGATTGAAAGCGAATATCCTTGCTCGCAAGCTCAAATAATTTTGATGGATTGCCGATGCTGCGCGAGTTCAAGACCTTCGTCGCCGTCGCCCGCCTGGGCACCTTCGCCGCCGCCGGCCAGCAGGTCGGCCTGACTCAGTCGGCGGTCAGCGCGCAGATGCGCGTGCTGGAACAGCAGCTGGGCGTGCGCCTGTTCGACCGCAGCGGCCGCGCCGCCGTGCTCAACGCCGCCGGTCGGCATGCCCTGCCGCTGGCCGAGCAGATGCTGGCGTTGTACGCGCAGATGGCGCTGCCGCAGGCGGCGGACCAGTGGCAGGGCGAGCTGCGCGTCGGCGCCATCGCCACCCTGCAGACCGGCTTGCTGGCCGAGGCGCTGCCGCGCTTTCGCCAGCTGGCGCCGCGGGTCGAGCTGAAGCTGGTGCCGGGGGTGTCGCTGCAGCTGCTCAGCCAGCTGGATGCCGGCGAACTGGATCTGGCCCTGCTGATCAAGCCGCCGTTCCCGCTGCCCAAGGAGCTGCTGCAGGTGCCGCTGGCGCGCGAGCCCTTCGTGCTGATCGCGCCGCTGGCGACGGAGGGCGACGATCCGCTGCGGCTACTCGCCGAACAGCCGTTCGTGCGTTACGACCGCGCCTCGTTCGGCGGCCGTCAGGTCAGTCGTTTCCTCCGCGAGCAGCGCCTGAGCGTGCACGAGGCGCTGGAGCTGGACGAGCTGGAGGCCATCGTGCGGCTGGTGGAGAACGGTATGGGCGTGGCCCTGGTGCCGCGCGCCGGGCTGTGGCTGCAGCGGCCGACGCGGCTGCGGGTGCTCGAGCTGGGCGAGCTGACCTTCCACCGCGAACTGCTCGCCCTGCTGCGCCGCGCCCAGCGCCAGCCGGCGCTGGATTGCCTGCTGCAGTGCCTGCAGGCATAGGCACCCTGCGTGCGCAACCTGCAGAAAAAAGCCCGCACGGCGGCGGGCTTATTGATCGGGTAGGGGCTGCGGCTTAGAACGCCGGCACCACGGCGCCCTGGTACTTCTCGGCGATAAAGGCTTTGACCTCGGCGCTGTTCAGCGCCTTGGCCAGCTTCTGCATGGCGGCGCTGTCCTTGTTGTCCGGACGGGCGACCAGCAGGTTGACGTAGGGCGAGTCGCTGCCCTCGATGGCCAGGGCGTCCTGGGTCGGGTTGAGTTTGGCTTCCAGGGCGTAGTTGGTGTTGATCAGGGCGAGGTCGACTTGGCTCAGCACGCGCGGCAGGGTGGCCGCTTCCAGTTCGCGCACCTTGATCGCCTTGGGGTTCTCGACGATGTCCTTGGGCGTGGCGAGGATGCCGGCTTCCGGCTTGAGGGTGATCACCCCGGCCTTCTGCAGCAGCAGCAGGGCACGGCCGCCGTTGGTGGCGTCGTTGGGGATGGCCACGGTGGCGCCCTGCGCCAGCTCGCTCAGGTTCTTGACCTTGCTGGAGTAGGCGCCGAAGGGCTCGACGTGCACGCCGACCACGCCGACCAGTTCGGTCTTGCGGCTGGCGTTGAACTCGTCCAGGTAGGGCTGGTGCTGGAAGAAGTTGGCGTCGAGGTTCTTCTGCTGCACCTGCAGGTTGGGCTGCACGTAGTCGGTGAACACGCGCACCTTGAGCTCCACGCCTTCTTTGGCCAGCGCCGGTTTGACGAATTCGAGGATCTCCGCGTGCGGCACCGGGGTGGCGGCGACGTTGAGGGTTTCGGCCTGGGCCGAGAAGGCCGCGCAAGCGGCCAGGGCAGTCAGCAGTTTCTTCATTTCAAGGTTCCTTTTGGGAAGGTTCGCGCGGGTCCCGCGGGTGGCGAGTCGCCGCTTTTCATCATTACTTGCGAGAAAAATGTACGACGAGGCGATCACCGACCATCTGCAGCACCTGCACCAGGATCAGCAGGAGGATCACGGTCACCGCCATCACGTCCGGCTGGTAGCGCTGGTAGCCGTAGCGCACGGCCAGGTCGCCGAGGCCGCCGCCGCCGATCAGGCCGCTCATGGCGGTGTAGGAGACCAGGGTGATGGCGGTCACGGTGGCCGCCGCCAGCAGCCCGGGCAGGGCCTCGGGCAGCAGCGCGCGGGTGATGATCTGCCAGGTGCTGGCGCCCATGGCCTGGGTCGCCTCGATGATGCCGCGCTCGACTTCGCGCAGGGCGGTCTCCACCAGACGGGCGAAGAACGGCGTGGCGCCCACCACCAGCGGCGGGATGGCGCCGGCCACGCCCAGCGAGGTGCCGACCAGCAGCTCGGTGAGCGGGATCATCAGGATCAAGAGGATGACGAAGGGCACCGAGCGCAGGATGTTCACCACCAGCGACAGCGCGCCGTACAGCGCCTTCTGTTCGAACAGCTGACGCGGGCCGGTGAGAAACAGCAGCACGCCGAGCGGCAGGCCGAGCAGCACGGTGAACAGCATGGAGCCGAGCAGCATGTTCAGGGTGTCGAGGCTGGCCTGCCAGATTTCCGGCCAGAACACGTTGGGCAGCAGTTGTTCGAGCATCAGCGCAGTACCTCCAGATGCACCTCGGCGGCGCCAAAGCGCGCCAGCGCGGCGTCGATGTCGCCACCGGTCAGGGCCAGGGTCAGCTGCCCGTAGGGGGTGTCCTTGATGCGGTCGATGCGCCCGGCGAGGATGCTGTAGTCCACTCCGGTCTCGCGCGCCACGGTACCCAGCAGCGGCGCGTAGGTGGCTTCGCCCTGGAAGGTCAGGCGCAGGATGCGGCCCTGCACGTGGGCGAAGTCGTCGTGCTGCTCGGCCTCGTCGACGTGCTCGGACTCCAGCACGAAGCGCCGCGTGGTCGGGTGCTGCGGATGGAGGAACACCTGGGCCACCGGGCCTTCCTCGACTATGACGCCGGCGTCCATCACCGCCACGCGGTCGCAGACGCGGCGGATCACGTCCATCTCGTGGGTGATCAGCACTATGGTCAGGCCCAGTTCGCGGTTGATCTCGGCCAGCAGCTGCAGCACGGCGGCGGTGGTCTGCGGGTCGAGGGCGCTGGTGGCCTCGTCGCACAGCAGGATCTTCGGCCGGGTGCTCAGCGCCCGGGCGATGCCGACGCGCTGCTTCTGCCCGCCGGAGAGCTGCGCCGGGTACTTGTTGGCGTGCTCCTGCAGGCCGACGCGGGCCAGCAGCTCGGCGACCCGGGCGTCGATTTCGGTGCGGCTCAGCTCGCCGGCCAGGCGCAGCGGCATGGCGATATTGTCGGCGACGGTCTTCGACGACAGCAGGTTGAAGTGCTGGAAGATCATCCCGACCTGCTGGCGGAAGCGGCGCAAGCCCTGGGCATCGAGGGCGGTGACGTCGACGCCGTCGATCTCGATGCGCCCGCCGGAGGGCTCCTCCAGGCGGTTGATCAGGCGCAGCAGGGTGCTCTTGCCGGCGCCGGAATGGCCGATGATGCCGAACACCTGACCGCGTTCGATCTGCAGCGCGGTCGGCTGCAGTGCGGGGATCTCGCGGCCGGCGACGCGGTAGGCCTTGTGGACGGATTGAAACTGGATCACGCGAACGACCTTTTGGGTATGTTCAAGGGCGGGCTCCACGGTAGGTGAGCCGGCCAGCGGGCGCCGGGTGGGCGCAAAAGGGCGCTAGTCTACCCGGCCGTGTTTAGGCCGAGAAAATCTTTGTTGGCCTATGGTTATTACAAAAATCGCATTACCGTTAAGCGCTACGCCGAACCGTAGGGTGGATGACGCTTCACCCATCCACCAGCACCGCGGATTCGCCGGCATAAACGGGGTCATCCACTCTCACCCTGCACTCAACCGCGCTGCGGGCTCAGCAGCAGGCGCGGCACTTGTTGCGGCACGATTTTCTGGCTCAGTTGCGGGCGAAAGGTCGGGTCGAGCTTCTTGATCCGCGCGCTCAGCAGCGCCGCGACCCAAGGATAGTCCTTGGCCTCGCGCACTTCGATGCGCACGGCGCAGCGGAAGGTCACCACGTCCGCCGCCACGCCATCGAGCAGGCGGCGCAGGTGCTCGTTGTCCTGCTTGTCCAGCATCGGCATGGCCACCGCGCTGCTGGCCGCGGCGGGATCGATCAGGCGCGCCCTGGGCGGCTCGGCGGCGGCCGGCGCGGGCGCGGCGAGCTTGGCCGGAACGGCGGCGGCCAGGCGCTCGACCGCCAGGCGCTGCTCGCGCAGTTGCGCTTGGCGCTGCGCGTCGAGCTGGGCGGCGGCGTCGCGCGCCTGCTGTTCGGCGGCGGCCTGGCGGGCGTCGCGGGCATTCTCGATGGCCTGCTGCAGATCGCCGCTCAGCGCCGGGGCCTGCGGCAGCAGGCTGCGCGCCTGGCCGAGGGCCCTGGCGGCGCGATCCAGATCGCCCTGCTGCAGGGCATCGCGGCCCTGCTGCAGATGGGCGTCGGCCAGCTGGCGGCGGTACTGCTCGAGACGGGTGTCGCCGGCGGCGCTGCGCTCGAGGGTGGCGAGCTGGGTCTGGGCATCGTCCAGCCGCTCCTCGGCCAGGCTCAGGTCGAGCTGGCGCAGGGCGAGCACCAGCTCGTCGACCGGCGGCAGCGGCTGCTGCGGGGCCTGCTGGCAGCCAGCGAGGAACAGAACCAGCAGCAGGGGGAAACCACGGAAAACGAACGACTTCATGACTGTGCGTCTCGGATTGTGCAAAAAACGCGCAATCATACAGGGTTGCACCGGCGAATTCACGCCGATCGGCAAGGCTCTGGCCCGGATGGTATCCGGGCTACGCAGGGGCGAGGGCGCTATCAGGCGTTGCGCTTGGGCAGGGCGAAGCTGGCGAGAAACAGCGCGGCGGCACTGACGACTATGGACGGCCCGGCCGGGGTGTCCTGAAACCAGGACAGGCTGAGCCCGGCGCACACCGCCACCAGGCCGAGCAGGCTGGCGCCCAGGGCCATCTGCTCCGGGGTGCGCGCGTGGCGCTGGGCGGCGGCCGCGGGGATGATCAGCAGCGAGGTGATCAGCAGCACGCCGACTATCTTCATCGCCACGGCGATCACCACGGCGATCAGCAGCATCAGCGCCAGGCGGATGGCCGCCACCGGCAGGCCCTCGACCCGCGCCAGCTCCTCGTGCACGGTGATCGCCAGCAGCGGCCGCCACAGCAGCGCCAGCAGCACCAGCACCAGCGCGCTGCCGCCGAGAATCCAGGCCAGGTCGGCCGGGCCGACGGCGAGCAGGTCGCCGAACAGGTAGCCCATCAGGTCGATGCGCACCTCGTGCATAAAGCTCAGCACGACGAGCCCCAATGACAGGGTGCTATGGGCGAGGATGCCCAGCAGGGTGTCCGAAGCCAGCGGTTGGCGCTGCTGCAAGGTCACCAGTAGCACGGCGAGCAGCACGCAGCCGACCGTCACCGCCAGGGTCGGGCTGACGTCGAGCATCAGGCCGAGGGCCACGCCGAGCAGGGCGGCGTGGGACAGGGTGTCGCCGAAATAGGCCATGCGCCGCCACACCACGAAGGAGCCGAGCGGGCCGGCCACCAGGGCCAGCGCCAGGCCGGCGAGCAGGGCGTTGAGGAGAAAATCGGGCATCAGTGTTTGCAGTCCGGGCCGTGGACGTGGGCCGGGCCGTGGATGGTCAGGCCCGGCTTGACCACGCTGCCGTGCAGGTCGTGGTCATGGTCGTGATGGTGGTGGTAGACGGCCAGGCTCTTGGCGTCCTGGCCGAACAGTTCGATAAAGGCCGGATCGAAGCTGACCTGTTCCGGGTGGCCGGAGCAGCACACATGGCGATTCAGGCAGACCACCTGGTCGGTGGCGCTCATCACCAGGTGCAGGTCGTGCGAGACCATCAGCACGCCGCAGCCGTGGCGCTCGCGCAGGCGCGAGATCAGCCGGTACAGTTCGGCCTGGCCGGCGACGTCGACGCCCTGTACCGGCTCGTCCAGCACCAGCAGTTCGGGCTCGCGCAGCAGCGCGCGGGCCAGCAGCACGCGTTGCAGCTCGCCGCCGGAGATGCCCTGCAGCGGGCTGTCGATCACCTGTTCGGCGCCGACTTCGGCCAGCGCGGCCAGCGCGCGGGTGCGGTCGACACCCGGCACCAGGCGCAGGAAACGCAGCACCGACAGCGGCAGGGTGGCGTCGACGTGCAGCTTCTGCGGCATGTAGCCGATGCGCAGGCGCGGCTTGCGCCAGACGCTGCCGCGCTCGGCCTGCAGCAGGCCGAGGACGACGCGCACCAGGGTGGTCTTGCCGGCGCCGTTGGGGCCGATCAGGGTGACGATCTCGCCCGGGCGCACGCTCAGATGGGCGTCTTCCAGCACCGCCTGGCCGTTGAAGCTGACGCTCACCTGCTCCAGCCGGATCAGCGCCTCGTTCATGCCTTGTCCTTGCAGCCGGCGCAGAGGCCGACCACTTCCACGGTCTGCGCTTCGACGGCGAAGCCGACCCCGGCGGCGCCCTCGACTATGGCCTGGCTGATGCTCGGTTGCTCCAGCTCGATGGCGGCGTGGCAGGCGCGGCAGATCAGGAACTGGCCCTGGTGCGCGTGCTCCGGGTGGCTGCAGCCGACGAAGGCGTTGAGCGAGGCGATGCGGTGCACCAGGCCGTTTTCCAGGAGGAAATCCAGCGCCCGGTAGACGGTCGGCGGCGCGGCGCGGCGGCCGTCCTCGTCGCTCAGCACGCCAAGGATGTCGTAGGCGCCGAGCGGCTTGTGGCTGGCCCACACCAGTTCCAGCACGCGCTTGCGCAGGGCGGTCAGGCGCAGGCCCTGGCGCGCGCAGATGGACTCGGCCTCGGCCAGGGCATGGCTGACGCAGCGGGAGTGGTCGTGGGGGCGCGAGGCCAGGGGCGTGTCGGTCATGGGCAAGGACGGCGCGGGCTGGAGACGTTATTATATTACCCGTTCAATCCCGCCCGAGTATGCCCCGTGTCGCGTCTTTTCTGTCTCGTTGCCCTGCTGTTCGTCGCCAATGCCCAGGCCGAGGTGCGCCTGCTCACCAGCATCAAGCCGCTGCAACTGATCGCCGCGGCGGTACAGGACGGCGTCGGCGTGCCCGACGTGCTGCTGCCCCCCGGCGCCTCGCCGCACCACTATGCGCTGCGTCCGTCCGACGTGCGCCGGGTGCGCGAGGCTGACCTGCTGTACTGGATCGGCCCGGACATGGAAGGCTTCCTGCCGCGGGTGCTGGATGGGCGCGACAAGCCGGACGTGGCGGTGCAGGAACTGCCCGGCCTGAGCCTGCGTCATTTCGGCGACAGCCATGCTGGGCACGGGCACGGGCACGGGCACGAGCACGAGCACGACGAGCATGGCCATGATCAGGCGGACGACGGCCTGGGTCACGATCACGACCATCGCCCCGGCAGCCTCGACGCCCACCTCTGGCTGCTGCCGGCCAACGCCCGGGTGATCGCCGCGCGCATGGCCGCCGACCTGGCCAATCTCGACGCCGCCAATGCTGCGCGCTACGCCGCCAACCTGCAGGCCTTCGAAGCCCGCCTGGATGCACTGGATGGCCGTATCCGCCCGCAGCTGGCGAGCATCGCCGACAAGCCCTATTTCGTCTTCCACGAGGCCTACGACTACTTCGAGGCCGCCTACGGGCTCAAGCACGCCGGCGTGTTCAGCGTGCTCGGCGAGGTGCAACCCGGCGCCCGCCACGTCGCCGCCATGCGCCAGCGCCTGCAGCAGGCCGGTCCCAGCTGCGTGTTCAGCGAGCCGCCGCTGCGCCCGCGCCTGGCGGAAACCCTTACCGCCGGCCTGCCGGTGAAACTGGCCGAGCTGGATGCGCTCGGCGGCGAGCTGCCGGTGAGCGCCACGGGCTACGAGCAACTCCTGGAAAACCTGGCCAATGGCCTGACGGAGTGTCTGGGTAGCCTGTAACACGAGTCTCCCTCTGCTTTCGGGAGAGGACAGGGGCGAGGTCCTCATAATTTCGTAGCGCCTTCTCGCGGCGGTGCGCGTGGGAGGGCTTTAGCCGCGACCAGCCGAGCTACGAACTGTAACCACCCGTACGTTGCCGCTCGCAGTCGCTAACCACTAGGCTTGCGCTTTTGCCGCGAGCGCCCGCCATGTCGCCATCCGCACCTCGCCCGTCCAACGCCACGCTGGTGCTGCTGGCCTCGCTCTATTGCGCGCAGGGCCTGCCTTCCGGGCTGATCGCCCACTCGCTGCCGGTGCTGCTGCGCCAGCACGGCGTCGACCTGGCGCTGATCGGCCTGCTCAAACTGCTGGCGCTGCCCTGGCTGCTCAAGGTGTTCTGGGCACCCTGGATCGACCGCCTGGCTTCACCGCGCTTGGGCCATCACCGCGGCTGGATTCTGCCGCTGCAGGCAGGCGTGATCCTCTGCGTGGCTGCGTTAGCCGCGTTGGCGCCGCAGACCCTGTTCGGCTCGGGCCTGTGGCTGCTGCTGGGCCTGCTGCTGACGATCAATCTGCTGGCGTCCACCCAGGACATCGCCACCGACGGCCTTACCGTGCGCCTGCTGCCCGAGCGCTGGCGCGGCCTGGGCAACAGCCTGCAGGTCGGCGGCTACAAGGTCGGCATGATCGTCAGCGGCAGCGGCTTGCTGCTGGTGATCGACCCGCTGGGCTGGAACCTTGCCGTTGGTCTGCTGGCCGGGCTGATCCTGCTGATGACCGTGCCGATCTGGCTGTTCCCCGAGCGCCGGATGTTGCCCTTCCAGCCGGCATTGGCGGAAAGCGCACTGGGCCCGCGTTTGCTGCTCGAGCACTACCGCGGCCTGCTGGCGCAACCCGGCATGCTGCTGTGGCTGGCGGTGGTGCTGACCTTCAAGCTCGGCGATTCGCTCGGCTCGCCGATGATCAAACCGATGCTGGTGGACCAGGGCTGGAGCACCGCGGCGCTCGGTCAACTGACCCTGATCAGCAGCCTGGCCGGCATCGCCGGCGCCCTGCTCGGCGGCCTGCTCTACGCCCGCATCGGCGTGTTGCGCGCGCTGATCCTGTTCGGCGCCCTGCAGGCTCTCGGCATCGCCGCCATGGCACTGCTGGTGGGGCAGGGCGGCAATGTCGGACTGGTCTACGCCCTGACCCTGTTCGAACAGGTGGCCGACGGCATGTCCACCGTCGCCCTGTTCGCCGCCATGATGCGCATGTGCCGCCCCGAACACGAAGGCGCCGATTTCACCCTGCAGGCCTCGGCGCAGTTGCTGCTGTCCGGCTTCGTCGGGGCCAGCAGCGGGGTGTTGGCCAAGGTGTTGGGGTATGAGGGGTTGTTCATCGGGGCGGGGGTGTTGGGTTTGCTGGTGCTGACGGTGGTTTTCATGCATGCGAGTTGGTCGCGACGGGGCCTCTAGAACCAGGTCACGAATAGGGCGTCAGAGACAAATCCATGCTTCGTATGACAGGGCGCACAGAGCACGGGCGTGAACCTGGCGTTGCCCGCCTGGCGGTAGGTATTGTCTGAGCCCTGCCGATAAAGCCAATTTCCCTGGCTGGCCTGTTAGGCTAAGCCGCCGATCTGATTGACAAGGACGTTGCCATGTATCGTCGACTGATACTTCCTCTTATCGCTCCGCTGCTGGTGGTGGGTTGCCAGGCGCAGTCGCAGCCCCTGCCGAAAAGCGAAAAGCTCAGCCCGGAGAAGGTTGCGGCCATCGCCGAGCGAATCGACTCGCAGTACGCCAAGCTATCCGCCGAGCTGCGCAGCCAGGTGCTCACTACAGTGGTGCGCTCGCTGGATGAGATGGTGTTTATCGAAGGGGGCGAGTTCGAGATGGGCGACTTCGGCGCGCCCTGCGATTTCGATCAGACCAATATGGGCACCTGGCCCTATGGCTACGAGCCGGATGAGCTGTGTCCGATTACCCCCAAGTTCCACGATGACTATCTGCATCAGGTGCGTTTGAGTAGTTACTACCTGGCGAGTTACCAAACTCGGCTGGGAGATTTCGATTTATTCCGTACCAGCCAGGGACTACCTTTGTTCGATGTGGAGTATCGAGATAGGAGAGATTTAGCTGGCGAATTTGATCCGAACAAGCCTGCTCCACCCAAAGAATGGCAAGAGGCCAAAGACTATTGTCTGTGGTTGGGGCAGCTCAGTGGCTATCCAGTGGGCTTGCCGACTGAGGCACAGTGGGAATATGCCGCCCGTAATCGTGGACAGTACGTACAATTCCCTACGGATACGGGAAGCCTGGACTATGGGCGTAATATTCCTCGTGATGAAGACACCGACATACATCCCGTTGGACAGTTCGCTCCGAATCCACTGGGCCTATATGATATGGCTGGTAACGCCACCGACTGGGTCAATGACTGGTATGACCCTGATTACTACAGAAATTCGCCTGCTGATAATCCACAAGGGCCAACTACAGGCGCCCAGAAGATTCGTCGAGGGTCAAACTATTTTGAGTCAGGTTGGCAGTCTGCGAATACAGTTCGACGCTGGGCAGATAAGCCAGAGCAGGACGGATATTATCCAGGAACCAGTTTCCGCTGCGCTATTCAGCTCGACCATGAACTTTAAGAGACAAGGGCTCCCTATTGGGAGCCCTTGCTTTTTAGGCTAGCCCGTCGAACTGCCCACTGGATCTTGCCGCGATCAGAACGTCGCGCTTGCGCCATGCGTCTGTGGGTGTCCAAGCCAGCATCACAGTCGGGCTGGAGTCCATTGAGCCCGGTAGACCGCGTACGGCCAGTTGCTCGATAAATTGATTGAACTCCTGCTGCTGCCGTCCATCGAGCAGACGGTTAAGACGATTGAGGCTTTCCATTGCATTGACCTTGGCGCCATTCGGTGAACAATGTTCCATTGCCTCTATGAATTGACGCCAGCGGCGATAAAGGTGGCTGAGTAGCAGGACGATCGCTTTTTCTTGGTATTCCTGAAAGCTTTCCACATAGCTTTCACTAAGCACATACAGCATTGGGCCGACGGTTTGCGGTGGAAGTTTATCTAGAGGTAAGCGCTTGCCATTTATCAGTACGGCGCGATTAGTCAGAAGATAGCGGGCTAGGTTTTCTGCCTCGACCATGGAGGCGCTACGCCTCCTCCACCAAATGGACATCTTTTGAGCACCATTTTCAAACGCCTGGATTGCAGCAGTACCAGGTGCGCTTGCCACTTGATACAAACCCCAAGCCATATAGTTAAAAGCCTCCTGAGAAACCCCCAGCAGATATCGATAATCCACATCAGCCAGTGCTTCACACACCAGCTTCAGCAGTGCGTAGGTTTTCTCCAGATCCACCACGGTCGAGAAGCCACCGCTGGCCCCGGGACCGAATACCAGGCGGCCTTTGCAGTTCACGGCGAGTCGGTCGCTGGCGATGGTGATACCGAACTCGCCACCAATACCGGCACCGAAGGCCGCGCTGGCCTCGGCCTTGATTTCGGCCAGGCTGCTCCATCTGCTACCAGCGTTGGACTGACCGCTGACAATGGCGCCACGCCCCTGTTCGGAAGGGTCGACCCACTGCAGTGCACCGCTCAATGCGCCACCTGCCTGGGCACCGGCGAAGGCATCGCCTTTCAGGCCGATATTGCCGCCGCGGCTGGGGGCGATATGAGGTGAGCCGAGCAGCGCCGTGGCGCCCCCCGCGGCTTCGTCGCCGGGCTTGTAGCGCACGCTGACGCCCGCCGAGGCCTGGGCATGGGCACCGACGAAACAGGACAGCTCCACTTTTCCTTGCAGACGTATGACGCCCAGCGGGCAATCGACCTCGCGCCCTTCCGCGTTGCGGTAGCGCAGGCGCAGTGGGTAGCCGCCTTGGGAGGGGAAGAAGCTGGTGAGCGAAACCGAGCCTTCCGCCAGCGAGAACGCGGCACTGCCCTTGGCGCCGACTTCGATATTGCCCTGGGCTGGATTCCAGTTGTTCACGCCGGCACTGGCGCTGGCAGCAAAGCGCAGGGCATGGGCTTCCGATGAGACGGCGTAGGGGGCGGAGTCATCCGGGTTGCTGGTCCAGTTGGTCTCTTTGTGCAGGGCGTTGAGTAGGTTGTCTTCCTTGCTCGTCCAGCCGACCAGCTTGGCTTCCAATGCGCCGATTGGGCTGGCTTTGCGGCCTTCGCCAATTCCCTTGCGGATATCGTCGAGCAAATCCTTGGCCAATTGACTGCCGAAGGGTTTGCCTGCCAGTACGGTGCTGCGCACCTTGAGTTTCCAGTCCACCTGCTCGTGGTAGCGGGTGCTGATGTAATAGCGTCGGTCCGGTTGGCTGAACAGCACGACTTCGACGACGGTGACACCACTTCGGCGTCTTGTACCTCGTTCTCTTTCGCCGCTGCGGCCACGTCCGTGAGCCAGATCCGGGCGGGTGCCGCTGCCCAGGGTGCTGCTGTCATCCGGCTTGCTCGATAGCCGTCCACGTAGAGTGACGATCTCTGCATCCAGCTCGGCCAGCTTCTTCTGCCGCAGTGCTCGCCAGTTGCTTTCCATCAGGTTGCCGGTGGCGTGAGAAGAGTTGAACCAGGGGGTATAGGATGCGTACCAGTTGCGCGCATCCTGCAGAGTGCGCAGCTGGCCCTGGATGTCTTCCGCGGAGGTCAGCAGGGGGATTTCGTTCTCCTGCGGAGGAGGGGACAGCAGTAGAAGGCCGGCCTGTTCGGCTTTTTCGTTCCAGGCCTGTTTGATGCAGCGGCTGCAGTCGCATGCGTTGCCCTGGGTGCGTTCCTTCAGGCATTCGATGCGTTCTTTGGCCTGGGCCAGCTTCTGCTGCAATTCGTCCATCAATGCCTGTACACGCTGGATTTCGCGCTTCAGTGCCTGGGCTTGTGGTTCGGTCAGCACGTAGTAGTGGGCGTCGCCTGTGATATGCACCACATCGACCAACTCGTCGTTGCATTGGCTGGCACACTGCGCCTGCGCGCTGCTGGGGTCGTTGGCGTGCTGGGCAGGGGGTAACTGTCTTGCCCCGCCAGCGGAGGGCGCCGCTGCGGGCGTTTCATTGGCCGCAGCCTGGGCGGGGAGTTTGAGCTTCCAGCCGGGCTGAATGATGTTCGGGTCGCGAATGATCGGATTGATTCGCTGCAGCTCAGCCATTGTGGTGGCGTGTTGTTGGGCGACGCCGCTGAGGGTATCGCCGCGTTGCACGATGTAAGTCTTGCCGCTCGACATGTCCTTGTCCCTAGCCCGAAAGGCTTTCCAGTTCATCCAGTTTTGCGCCTGTCGTCAGATCCTGGCGCGCCAGGACTGTTCGTGCAGGCTCTGATTTCCAGAATCCCGTGCCATGGCTCAGGGTCAGTCGCAGCCAGCGTTCGTATTGGGCTTTCTGGGTAATGCCGATGTCGTAGGCAGCAAGCAACTGTTGTTGCACGAAGTCTTCGGGAGGCGAGGCTTCGATCACCGCGGCGTAGTCATCGGCCATCTGTGCGGCGATCAGCCGTAGTCGCGCCTTCTCCATCTCTCGCTGTCGTTGTTGACCCAACCATAGCCAGCCGGGCTGTTGCAGCCTGCCGTCCCACGGCTGTGGGCGAGAGGCGTAGCGCCAGCCCAGTTCGTTGCGCCAGGCCAACCCGGAAAACGGGCCAAAGAATGCCTGCCGCTCTCCAGCGCTCAGGGTTTCCAGAAGCGGCTCAATCCAGCGTGGTTCGAAGAAGCGCATCAACTGGTCGGGGCGCTCTTCCGTGCGGACGCAAAGCAGGCTTTGGCAATGTGTAACCGCGGCATTCCAGTGTTGCAGGTCATCCAGATAGAGCAGGCAGCCCGCGTCGCTCTGGGCCAGCAGGGCGTGGGCGTACTCGCTCCACGGATCGTCTGTCGAGCTGATCACCAGCGCTGGGCCCTGCTCGCTCAGGGCCCGATAGGGCGTATCCAGAAAAAGCGGCGCCCATTGTGGCGTGCCCTCTGGCGCTAGCTGATAAAGCCACCTTGGCATATCCGGGTCGGCGGTAGCTTCGAGGATCACGCAGCGAAGGTGTGTATCCGGTGCCTGCTCGAACGGGGAGGGGATCGGGTTCGTCATGTCGCTCATCCGTGATTGTGGATCATGCATTTCCCGCTGGCGTCGAACACGCAACCAGAGGCAGGCAGCAGGTGTCCGGCTAGGGCCTGGTCGCGGTAGTTGCTGGTGACCATACCGGCTTTATCCGCATCCGCCGGGTTCGTTGCCCCCGGCAGTATCGGCGCCGCCCCCGAGCCGCTGCCCGGCGCGCCGCCGGAGTTGAGCTTGATCACCGGGCCGACCAGGGTGATGCCGCCGCCGTCGAGTTTGATAAAGCTGCCGCCGCCCTTGAGGGTCAGTTCGCTGCCGGCTTCGAGCACCACCTTGAGGCCGCTGGATAGATGGATCTCGCTGCCGGCCTGGATAAATTGGCCGTTGCCCAGCTTGATGTGCTGGCTGTCGCCGACGGTGAGGTGGTCGTTGGCCTTGATCTCGGTCTTGCGGTCGGCGTGGGTGGTGCGGTGTTCTTCGGCCTTGAAGTGGCTGTAGGCATTGGCCTCGACGGTGTCGTGGCGTTCGTTGCCGACGCGGATCTTCTGGTCGTGCTCGACGTTCTCGTCCCAGTCGCGCTGAGCGTGGACGTAGATCTGCTCGGCGCCCTTGCGGTCTTCGATGCGCAGTTCGTTGTAGCCACCGCCGCCAGGGCTGCTCAGGGTCTTGAACACGCTGCGGGTCTTGTTTGCCGGCAGGTCGTAGGGCACCACATGTTCGGCGTGGTACAGGCAGCCGGTGATCAGCGGCTGATCGGGGTCGCCTTCGAGGAAGGTGACCAGCACTTCCATGCCGATGCGCGGGATGGTGATGGCGCCGTAACGATCACCGGCCCAGCTGGAGCTGACCCGCAGCCAGCAGCTGGTCTTGTCGTCGGCCTGGCCTTCGCGATCCCAGAAGAATTGCACCTTCACTCGACCATATTCGTCGCAGTGGATTTCCTCGCCGACAGGTCCCGTGACCACGGCGCTCTGGCTGCCGAGTATGCGCGGCTTGGGGTGGGCCAACTGGGGACGGTAGGGCACGTTCCAGGGCGTGGCGGTGAAGCGGTTGCGGTAGCCTTGGGTGAAGCTGTCGGCAGGCTGGGTGTCGCTGGTCACCGACTCCTCCAGCACCTGCGGCTGCTTGCCTTCATGGAGCACTTCGGTAAGCAGCCAGAGCTGGTTCCACGCCTCGCGCGGATGGCCTTCCAGGTCGAGGAAGTGGCCGCTGACCAGGGTCGGCGAGTCGCCGTCGCCTTGGGCCAGTTCGAAGTCGTGGCGGTGGCGCTCCAGGGCGCGTTTGGCCAGGTGCTTGCCACGCTCGCGGTCGGTGTAGCGGCCCGGGTAGTCGTAGTCTTCCAGCTTGGGTTGGGCATCGCCGTCGGCCTTGGCTTCCAGCTGCAGGCGCGGCTTCTCGAAGTCGTAGTCGCGGCGGGTGACCTGGCTGGTGCGGGTTTCCACGCGCACGCCGAAATGCTTGATCACCGGGTCGTCGGCCACCAGGCCGCTGTCCTGCTGGTAGGCCAGCGGTGCCAGGCGCGGGAACACAGTCTGGTCGTCGCCGAAGCACAGCACATGGCCTTCGCTGCTGTGCTGGAAGTGGTAGTGGATGCCTTCTTCCTCGCACAGGCGCTGGACGAAGTGCAGGTCGCTCTCGTCGTACTGCACGCAGTATTCGCGCTCGGGGTAGAGCGAGCCGAGCTGGAACTGGTAGGCATCGGCCTGGATGCCGTGCTCCTCCAGCACCTGAGTGATGATCTTTTCCACCGTCAGGTGCTGGAAGATGCGCTGGTTGGTGCGATGGGCCAGGTAGGCCAGTTGCGGCACCAGGGTCAGGCGGTAGCGGGTCATGCGCTTGCCGGATTCGCCCTGGGCGATGCGGTGGATCAGGCCGTGGATGCCGGCGCCGTTCTGGTCGAAGGCGAGGAAGGCGCGCTGATGCAGCAGGCTCTCCAGATCGAGGTCGGGGCGTTCGCTGATCAGTTCCACGGCGAAGGCGTAAGGCCGGCTGATCGCCTCGCGCCCGTTGAACTCGAGCACCTGCAGGTCGTGCTCGATCCCTTCGATGCTGAGGCTGAAATGGGTCTGGTTGGCCTGGGCGAACATTCGTTGTTCCTCTCGATCATTCCATGATGGGCGCGTGGCGCGCTCCAGGTTGTAACCGAATCGGCCGCCGCGCGCTGGCAACGGTCGAGGTTTTCGGCAGGCAGCCTGCCGAAACGCAGCGGCCAGGACGATGCCTGGCCGCTGCGGTGACGCGGACGCGATCCCGGCTTAGGCGGAGATCGGGGTACGCCAGTCGTCGGAGCCGGAAGTGCCGGAGACTTCGTGGGTCCAGACGATCTTGCGGTAGGTGAAGTAGACGTCTTCCAGGTGGGTGAAGTGCGCCATGTTCGGGTCCTGGCAGTTCGGCATGCGCGACTGCACGTCGACGATCACCGCGTCTTCCAGTTCGATGGTGAAGTAGTGCTCCTGGGTGCCGGTGGAGGAGGTGCGGTACCACTCCAGGCGGCACTTGTTCAGACGCTCGCCGGAGGTCAGGGCGTTGAAGATCAGCGGCGAGGACTTGTCGAAGACCTTGGTGATCATCAGCGGCTTGTGCACGCGCTGGCCGGTCGGTTGGCCGGACTGCGGGTCGCGCGGGATGATGACCTGGTGGTTGTAGGCTTGCACCAGAATCTGGTCTTCATGACCTTCCTGGAAAATATTGCCGACCGAGTCCTCGGTGAAGGTGCCAGCGGTGATCAGACCTTGTTTGGTGCCTTCGAGGGACAGATACGCGGGTGTTGGCATGAGTGCTCTCCTTGCCTGGGTCATGGATCGTGATCGATCCGGGAGCCAGGCTTATAGCGAGCGGCGTGCCAGTTAATTTAATTTCAATAAAATCAATTATTTGATATGACCGAATTTCGGTTTTCGGTCATTGTGCGCGCTGCGTCACGTCTGGTTGCGCAACAAGTTGCGCAGTGCTGTGCAGCTTGTTGCGCAGCCTGCTGCAGGGCCCGATGTCGCTGGGCTGGGCCCGGTCCTGCGGAGGGTTATCCACAGCGGTCTGCGCAAGAAGCTGCCAGGTCGCTCACTCGGCCCAGTGCCGGCCATGGCGCTCCAGCAGGTGCTGCAGCTGTTCCGGGCCGTCGCTGCCGGCCGGGTAGGGGCGCGGGCTCTGGTAGTGCTGATGCCAGCCCTGCAGGATGGGGTCGACCCACTGCCAGGCGGCCTCCACCTCGTCGCGGCGCATGAACAGCGTCGAGTCGCCTTCGATCACGTCCAGCAGCAGGCGCTCGTAGGCGTCCCAGCGGCGCTGCTGGCTGAAGGCGTCGGCCAGGTTGAGGTCCAGTTCCACGGGTTTGAGGTGCATGCCCTTGCCGGGGTTCTTGGCCATCAGCTGCAGGCTGATGCGCTCCTCGGGCTGCAGGCGGATCAGCAGCTGGTTGGCCTGGCCTTCGTGGAACAGGCGATGCGGCACCGGTTTGAACTGGATGAGGATTTCCGAGGTTTTCTTCGCCAGGCGCTTGCCGGTGCGCAGGTAGAAGGGCACCCCGGCCCAGCGCCAGTTGTCGATTTCCACCTGCACGGCGACGAAGGTTTCGGTGTCGCTGTCGTTGTCGACGTTCTTCTCGAAGTAGTAGGCCGGCACGTCGTGTCCGCCGATCTTGCCGGCGGTGTACTGGCCGCGCACGGTCTTGTCCTGCACGTCGAGGCCGCTGATCGGCTTGAGCGCCTCGAGAATCTTCACCTTCTCGTTGCGCACCGCCTCGGCGTCGAAGCGCACCGGCGCCTCCATGGCCACCAGGCAGAGCAGTTGCAGCAGGTGGTTCTGGATCATGTCGCGCATGGCGCCGGCATGGTCGTAGTAGGCGCCGCGGTTTTCCACGCCGAGGGTTTCGCACACGCTGATCTGCACGTGGTCGATATGCCCGGCGCGCCACACCGGCTCGAACAGGGCGTTGGCGAAGCGCAGCGCCATCAGGTTCTGCACGGTTTCCTTGCCCAGGTAGTGATCGATGCGGAACACCCGCGCCTCGTCGAACACCGCGCCGATGGCGGCGTTGATCGCCCGTGCCGAGTCCAGCGAGTGGCCGATGGGTTTTTCCAGCACGATGCGCGCCTTGGGACCGGCCAGGCCGGCGTTGGCCAGGTGCGCGGCGATGTCCTCGAACAGGTCCGGCGCGGTGGCCAGGTAGTAGACCCGCACGCGCTCGTCGTCGCGCCCCAGGCGTTTGCTCAGGCGGCCGAAGTCGGCGCTCTGCGCGGCGTCCATGGCGAAATAGTCGAGGCGCGCGGCGAAGCTGGCCCAGGTGCCGGCATCGAAGTCGGCGCGTGCCACCTGAGCCCGGCAGCGGCGCTCGGCCAGGGCCTGATAGGCCTCGCGGCTGTGGCTGCTGCGGGCCAGGGCGAGGATGCGCATGCCGGCGTGCAGACGCCCTTCGCGGTGCAGGTGATAGAGCGCGGGCAGCAGCTTGTGCAGGGCCAGATCGCCGGTGCCGCCGAAAACCAGCATGTCGCAGGGGATGCTCAAGAGAGGACTCCGACTCGGTTTAACCTGTGCGCGGCTACGAGCCATGTAGTATAACTACAAGGTCACTACAACCGCCGGCCACCGATCATAACCGAGCCATGGCCGGTCGAGCGCCGCGCTTGACCCTTTTCTTCATAGAGCCGAATCCGTGAATCTGTTGCAACACATCGCCCAGTCGCGCCACCTGCTGCGCAAGTCCGAGCTCAAGGTGGCCGACCACGTCCTGCTCGATCCCGCTTCGGTGATGCACAGCTCCATGGCCGAGCTGGCCCATAGCGTCGGCATCAGCGAGCCGACCATCGTGCGTTTCTGCCGCGCCATCGGCTGCAGCGGCTTCCAGGACCTCAAACTGAAGCTGGCGCAGAGCCTGGCCGCCGGCGCCAGCTTCGGCCAGTTCGCCATCCACGAGGACGACTCGGTCGCCGACTTCAGCCTGAAGATCTTCGACACCACCCTGCACACCCTGATGGAGGTGCGCGAGAAGCTCGACCCCGAGGCGCTGCAGCGCGCCATCGCCGCCTGCGCCCAGGCGCAGCGCGTGGAGTTCTACGGTTTCGGCGCGTCCGGCGCGGTGGCCGCCGATGCCCAGCACAAGTTCTTCCGCCTGCTGCTGACCGCCGCCGCCTACTCCGACCCGCATATGCAGGCGATGAGCGCGGTGACCCTCAAGCCATCCGACGTGGCCATCTGCATCTCCCAGTCGGGACGCTCCAAGGACCTGTTGATCACCGCCAACCTGGTGCGCGAGTCCGGCGCCACGCTGATCACCCTGTGCCCGAGCCAGACCCCGCTGGCCGACCTGGCCACGGTCAACCTGGCCATCGACGTGCAGGAAGACACCGAGATTTACACCCCGCTGACCTCGCGCATCGCCCACCTGGTGGTGATCGACGTGCTGGCCATGGGCGTGGCCATGGCGCGCGGGCCGAGCCTGGTCAACCACCTCAAGAGCGTCAAACGCAGCCTGCGCAGCCTGCGCCTGTCGCCGAAGTCGCTGCGCAACGTCGAGGACTGAGCGCAGCCGGTTTCACCGGCTGTTCATGTGGGCGCCGTCAAAGCGTCATCTGCCCGGAGGATGCTGAGGGCTCCAGTCCTCGTTCCGGGAGAACCGAGATGTCTCGTATCTTCGATGACGCGCCACTGCAGGCCAAGCCTGACGCCAAGACCCGCCGCAAACTCCAGGATCAGCGCCGCATGGCCTATCGCCGGGCCATCGAGGCCTACGCCGAGCAGTGCCAGCTGCAGCGCGAACTGGCCGACTATCCCGACCTGATCCCCGCCGGCTACCTGCTGGCCGGCGCCCAGCGCAACGCCGCCTGAGCCCTGCCGGCGCCCGGCGCTCGCCGGGCCGGCCCGCCAGGGTTGCCCGATCCTGCGGACTTATTGCCCGGTTCTGCCGATCTGCGCGCGGGCCGACGACAGCGCCCGCGCGCCCCTCTAGAGTGATGCTCTGCCCCGCTGCGCATGACGCACGCGGGCCAGCGTGACCTGTCGGCCCTCGCGCCGGCTATCCAAGACCGGCCTGAAAAAGGTGGCAAACCATGATTACCCTGAACCTCAATGGCCAAGACCATGAGCTCGACGTGGCCGACGACATGCCGCTGCTGTGGGCCTTGCGCGACGTCGCCAATCTCACCGGCACCAAATACGGCTGCGGCATGGCGCTGTGCGGCGCCTGCACGGTGAACGTGGAGGGGCAGCCGACCCGCTCCTGCGTGACCCCGGTGTCGGCGCTGGCCGGCAAGCGCATCCGCACCATCGAGGCGGTCGGCGAAGACGCCGTGGGCAAGGTGGTGCAGGACGCCTGGCGCCGGCTCGACGTGGTGCAGTGCGGCTACTGCCAGTCCGGCCAGATCCTGGCCGCCACGGCGCTGCTCAGCGGCAACAAGGCGCCGAGCGACGCCGATATCGACGCGGCCATGAGCGGCAATATCTGCCGCTGCGCCACCTATGTGCGGATTCGCGCCGCCATTCACGACGCCGCCAAGCAACTGGCCTGAGGAGAGACGCAGCATGGGCAAGATCGAAACCCCCGATAGCGCCGCCCGCGGCATCCTCAATCTCAGCCGGCGCAGCCTGCTCAAGGGCGCCGGCGGCCTGGCCCTGGGCATCTTCTTCGCGCCGCTGCTGCGCGGTATGGAGGCGCTGGCGGCAGGTAGCCCGCTGGAGCCGAACGCCTTCGTGCGCATCGACCTCGATGGCACGGTGACCGTGCTGGCCAAGCATCTGGAGATGGGTCAGGGCAGTTATACCGGCCTGGCCACCCTGCTGGCCGAGGAGCTGGACGCCGACTGGAACCGGGTGCGCGTCGAAGGCGCGCCGGCCGACGCCAAGCGCTACAACAACCTCGCCTTCGGGGCGATGCAGGGCACCGGCGGCAGCACCGCCATGGCCAACTCCTGGGAGCAGATGCGCACCGCCGGCGCCGTCGCCAAGGCCATGCTGGTGGCCGCCGCGGCGCAGCGCTGGGGCGTGTCGGCCGGCGAGATCGGCGTCAGCCAGGGCGTGGTCAGCCACGCCGGCTCCGGGCGCAGCGCCGGTTTCGGCGAGCTGGTCGAGGCTGCCGCGCAGCTGCCGGTGCCCGCGCAGGTGCAGCTCAAGGATGCCAAGGACTTCAAGCTGATCGGCAAGCGCGAACTGCGGCGCAAGGACAGCCTGGACAAGACCGACGGCAGCGCGATCTTCACCCAGGACTTCAAGCTGCCCGGCATGCTGGTGGCCATGGTCGCCTACCCGCCGCGTTTCGGCGGCGTGCCGCGGACCGTGGACAGCAGCAAGGCCAAGGCCGTGCGCGACGTGGTCGCGGTGGTGGAGTTTCGCGACCTGCCCCACGGCCGCGCCGGCGTGGCGGTGTTGGCGAAGAATACCTGGGCCGCGCGCCAGGGCCGCGACGCCCTGCTGATCGACTGGGACGAGAGCCAGGCCTTCACCCTCGGCAGCGCGGAAATCTTCGCCCAGTACCGCGAAGCCGCCGGCCAGCCGGGGCTGCCGGCCACACGCAAGGGTGATGCCGACGCCGCGCTGACCGCGGCGGCGAAAACCCTCGAGGCCGAGTACGAGTTCCCCTACCTGGCGCATGCGGCGATGGAACCGATGAACTGCCTGGTGAAACTGTCTGCCGAGCGCTGCGAGATCTGGAACGGCGAGCAGTTCCAGACCGTCGACCAAGCCATCATCGGCGGTTACCTGGGCCTGGCGCCGGAGCAGGTGTCGCTGACCCAGCTGTATGCCGGCGGCAGCTTTGGCCGCCGCGCCAGTTCGGTGTCGGACTATCTGCTGGAGGCGGTGGCCATCGCCAAGGCGGCGCGCGCCCAGGGCGTCGAGGCACCGGTAAAGATGGTCTGGACCCGCGAGGACGATACCCGCGCCGGCTACTACCGGCCGCTGTACCTGCACCGCGTGCGTATCGGCCTGGATCAGGCCGGCAAGCTGCAGGCCTGGCACAACCGCATCGTCGGTCAGTCGATCATTGCCGGCACCTCGATGGAGTCGTTCCTGGTCAAGGAGGGGATCGACCACACTTCGGTGGAAGGGCTGTCCAATCTGGCCTACAGCGTGCCCAACCTGCAGGTGGAGCTGAGCACGCCGAGCAATATCAAGGTGCCGGTGCTGTGGTGGCGCTCGGTGGGCCATACCCACACCGGTTACGTCGCCGAAACCATGATCGACGAGGCCGCCGTGGCCGCCGGCCAGGACCCCTACGCCTTCCGTCATGCGCTGCTGGACAGCCAGCCACGTCATCGTGGCGTGCTGGAGCTGGCCGCCAAACAGGCCGGCTGGGACCAGCCGCTGGCTGCTGGTGCCGAGGGCGAGAAGCGCGGGCGCGGCATCGCCGTGCACGAGTCGTTCGGCTCCTTCGTCGCCCAGGTCGTCGAGGTGACGGTCAAGGCCGACGGCAGCTACAAGCTCGATCGCGTGGTCTGCGCCGTGGATTGCGGCATCGCCATCAACCCGGACGTGATCCGCGCGCAGATGGAAGGCGGTATCGGCTTCGGCCTGGCGGCGGCGTTGCATGGTGCGATCACCCTGAAGGAGGGACGCGTGGAGCAGTCGAACTTCCACGACTTCCAAGTGCTGCGCATGAACGAGATGCCCAGGGTCGAGGTGCATATCCTGCCGTCGGCGGAGAACCCGACCGGGGTCGGCGAGCCGGGCGTGCCGCCGCTGGCGCCGGCGCTGGCCAACGCGCTGTTCGCCGCCACCGGCGTGCGCCTGCGCCAGCTGCCGTTGCCGGCGCAGATCAAGGCCTGACGTCCGATACTGGAAACACGAACGCCCGGGGTAATCCCGGGCGTTTGCGTTTATGGAGGCTGTTTTTCCCGGATTGCATCCGGGCTACGGCGGTAGCGCGAATCAAGCGGAACGCCGCCCATTCGCTCCTACAGGTTGGATCCGTAGGGTGGGCCGGGCGGCGATCCGCTTTAGCCCACCAGCCGTGGTGGGCTGAAGCCCACCCTACGAGTCTGTGGCCTCGATGCAATCCGGGGCTCAGGACGCACTTAGCCTGGTCGCCGGCTCGATCTCGCTGGCGTCCTGCGGCGTCGGTGCATGGATCGCCGCCTGGCGATGCTTGAGCATGCCGCCATCGCGCTGGTGCAGCGCTGCGGTCATTTCGGCGAGGATCGCCGTGGCCACGCTTTCCGGCGTATCGCCGCCGATATCCAGGCCGATGGGGTAGTGCAGGCGGTCCAGCGCCGGCAGACGCCTGGTGTGCTGGCGAATTTCTTCCAGCAGGCGTTCGGTGCGCTCGCGGGGCCCTAGCTGACCGATATAGACCGGCGCGCCCTGCAACACAGCGCCCAGCCAGTGGCGGTCCTGGCTGTAGCTGTGGCTCATCACCGCCACCAGCGCGCCGTCGGTCAGATGGTGCAGGGCATAGGGCGAGCCGGTGTCGACCTGCAGCACCGCATCGGCCTCGGCAAAGCGCTCGGCACGGGCGAAATGGGCGCGGCCGTCGATCACCGTGACGTGCCAGTCCAGCAGCTTGGCCATATGCACCAGCGGCTGCGCATCGTGGCCGGCGCCGAAGATCACCAGACGCCGTTGCGGCGCCAGGTATTCGCAGAACACCTCGATCTCGCCGCATGCATCGCGGTAAGTACGCAGCGAAGAGCGGCCTCGAGCCAGGGTCTCGGCCAGATCGGCGCGCACCCGGGCGTCCAGCGCCGGATCGAGCAGGCGCGCGCTGTCGGCGTGAGCCGGATGCAGCAACAGGCGCTCGCCAACCCTGACGCGGGCGTTGCGGTAGCTGGCGATCACCGTGGCCACGGCGCCGGCCTGGCCGCTTTCGCGCACCTGGCGCAGCAGGCCGAGCAGCACCAAGGGTCTTTCGCCGCTGTGGCGCTCGAGCAGCACGTGCACGGTGCCGTTGCAGCCGAGGCCGAAGGTCAACGCGGCGTCCTGGTCGTCGTCATCGTCCTGGGTGGCGGTGCTGTAGCGGCGGATCACCGGCTCGCCGCCGTCGGTCAGCCACCAGGCCTTCTTCGCCACCTCGGATTCCAGGCAGCCGCCGCTGATGGTGCCCACGGTGCTGCCGTAGAGCGGAATCAGCATGCGTGCGCCGGGGCGGCGATAGGCCGAGCCCTCGACCTTGACCACCGTGGCGAGTACGGCCTGGCCGCCGTCGCGCTCGACGGCGGCGATGGCGCCGAGCAGGGCGCTGGTTCCCGACAGCATTGGCTTCTCTCCCAGGCAGGTTCGGCGGGGCGCAGGGGCGCGCCGCCCAGGCTGCCAATGTCGCGCAGGCCAGTTACGAAGGGTTAGGCCGATCCTGCTGGATCATTGCCCGATCCTGCCGCTCCGAGCTGAAAGCGCTCGGCCAGCTGGCCGATGGCGGCGCGCTCGCTGCGGATAAAGTCGAGAAAGGCCTGGGCCACCGGCGACAGGCGCCGGCCGCGGTTGTTCACCGCGCACCAACTGCGGTACAGCGGCAGTTCGGCCACCGCCAGCTCGCGCAGCAGGCCGTGGCGCAACTCCAGATGTACCGCGTGGCGCGGCAGCAGGGCCAGGCCGAGGCCGGCGATCACCGCCTCGCGCTGGGCGTCCAGCGAGCCGATCTCCAGGGTCTGGGGAAAGTGCGCGCGCTTCTGGTGGCAGTATTCCTCGCAGGCGCGGCGGGTGCCCGAGCCGCTTTCGCGGATCAGCAGCGGATAGGCGGTGAGGTCCTGCAGTTGGAGGTCGCCTTGTGCGCAGAGCGGATGATCCGGCGGCGCCACTGCGATGATGGGGTTGTTGAGAAACGGCAGAAAATCCAGCGCCATGTCCTGCGGCACCTGGCTCATGATCAGCAGGTCGTCGCGGCTCAGGCTCAGGCGGCGCACCGCCAGGGCATGGTTGACCACCGTGAGGTTCAGGCTGACTTCGGGATACTGGCGGCGAAAAGCGGCGAACAGGTGGGGAATGAAGTACTTGGCGCTGGATTCCACGCACAGGTTGAGCTGCCCCTGCAGCGAGCCCTGCAGGTCCGACAGCTGCATGTCCAGGCTCTCCAGGCGGCCGAAGATGTCGCTGCCGGCGCGCTTGAGCGCCTCGGCCGCCTCGGTCAGGTAGAGCTTCTTGCCGACGTATTCGAACAGCGGCTGGCCGACCAGCTCCTCCAGCTGGCGAATCTGCAGGCTCACCGCCGGCTGGGTCAGTGCCATCTCGTCGGCGGCGCGGCTGTACGAGCCGTGGTCGCACACGGCACGGAACACCTGGAGTTGGCGCAGGGTCATGCGCAGCAGGGTTTTACGCACGCTTTGCTCCTCGCTGGATCAATGCATAAGTAATTACTTATGTCTGATCAAATAATTATTGATTTTGGTTAATTCGTACAGCCAGCTAGGGTAACTGGGCGTTCGCCGTATTGGCCGCCGCGACCCTGACAGCTCTGCGCTGAGGATTCCAACCGTGATCAAGAAAATCCTGATCGCCAACCGTGGTGAGATTGCCGTCCGCATCGTGCGCGCCTGCGCCGAAATGGGCATTCGCTCGGTGGCCATCTATTCCGAGGCCGATCGCCACGCGCTGCACGTCAAGCGCGCGGACGAGGCGCACAGCGTCGGCGACGACCCGCTGGCCGGCTACCTGAACCCGCGCAAGCTGGTCAACCTGGCGGTGGAGACCGGCTGCGACGCCCTCCATCCGGGCTACGGTTTCCTCTCCGAGAACGCCGAGCTGGCGGAGATCTGCGCCGAGCGCGGGATCAAGTTCATCGGGCCCTCGGCCGAGGTGATTCGCCGCATGGGCGACAAGACCGAGGCGCGGCGCAGCATGATCAAGGCCGGCGTGCCGGTCACCCCGGGCACCGAAGGCAACGTCGCCGATCTGGCCGAGGCGCTGCGCGAAGCCGAGCGCATCGGCTACCCGGTGATGCTCAAGGCCACCTCCGGCGGCGGCGGCCGCGGCATTCGCCGCTGCAACTCGCGCGAGGAGCTGGAGCAGGCCTACCCGCGGGTGATCTCCGAGGCGACCAAGGCCTTCGGCAGCGCCGAAGTCTTCCTGGAAAAGTGCATCGTCAATCCCAAGCATATCGAGGCGCAGATCCTCGCCGACAGTCTCGGCAACACCGTGCACCTGTACGAACGCGACTGCTCGATCCAGCGCCGCAACCAGAAGCTGATCGAGATCGCCCCCAGCCCGCAGCTGACCCCCGAGCAGCGCGCCTATATCGGCGACCTGGCGGTGCGCGCGGCGCAGGCGGTGGGCTACGAGAACGCCGGCACCGTGGAGTTCCTGCTCGCCGAGGGCGAGGTGTACTTCATGGAGATGAACACCCGGGTGCAGGTGGAGCACACCATCACCGAGGAAATCACCGGCATCGACATCGTCCGCGAACAGATTCGCATCGCCAGCGGCTTGCCGCTGTCGGTCAAGCAGGACGACATCATCCACCGCGGCTTTGCCCTGCAGTTTCGCATCAACGCCGAGGACCCGAAGAACAACTTCCTGCCCAGCTTCGGCAAGATCACCCGCTACTACGCCCCCGGCGGCCCTGGCGTGCGCACCGACACGGCGATCTACACCGGCTACACCATTCCGCCTTACTACGACTCGATGTGCCTGAAGCTGGTCGTCTGGGCGCTGACCTGGGAAGAGGCGATGGACCGCGGCCTGCGTGCGCTGGACGACATGCGCGTGCAGGGCGTGCGCACCACCGCGCCCTATTACCAGGAAATCCTGCGCAACCCGGAGTTCCGCAGCGCCGAGTTCAACACCAGCTTCGTCGAGAGCCATCCGGAGCTGACCCAGTATTCGATCAAGCGCAACCCGTCGCACCTGGCCATCGCCATCGCCACCGCCATCGCGGCCCACGCCGGCCTGTAGGGGAAGGATTCAGAACATGAGCAAAAAGATCTCGATCACCGATACCATCCTGCGCGACGCCCACCAGTCGCTGCTGGCCACCCGCATGCGCACCGAGGACATGCTGCCGATCTGCGACAAGCTCGACCGCGTCGGCTACTGGTCGCTGGAAGTCTGGGGCGGCGCCACCTTCGACGCCTGCGTGCGCTTCCTCAAGGAAGACCCCTGGGAGCGCCTGCGCCAGCTCAAGGCGGCGCTGCCCAACACCCGCCTGCAGATGCTCCTGCGCGGGCAGAACCTGCTCGGCTACCGGCACTACAGCGATGACGTGGTGCGCGCCTTCGTCGCCAAGGCCGCGGTCAACGGCATCGATGTGTTCCGCATCTTCGATGCGATGAACGACGTGCGTAACCTGCGCGTGTCCATCGAGGCGGTGAAGGCCGCCGGCAAGCACGCCCAGGGCACCATCGCCTACACCACCAGCCCGGTGCACACCATCGACGCCTTCGTCGAGCAGGCCAAGCAGATGGCCGCCATGGGCGTGGATTCCATCGCCATCAAGGACATGGCCGGCCTGCTCACCCCCTACGCTACCGGCGATCTGGTCAAGGCGCTGAAAGACGCCCTACCGCTGGAGGTGGTGGTGCACTCGCACGACACCGCCGGCGTGGCCAGCATGTGCCAGCTCAAGGCCGTGGAGAACGGCGCCGACCGCATCGACACCGCCATCTCCAGCATGGCCTGGGGTACCAGCCACCCGGGTACCGAGTCGATGGTCGCAGCGCTGCGTGGCACGCCCTACGACACCGGCCTGGATCTGGAATTGATCCAGGAGATCGGCCTGTATTTCCACGCCGTGCGCAAGAAGTACCACCAGTTCGAGAGCGAGTTCACCGGCGTCGACACCCGCGTGCAGGTCAATCAGGTGCCGGGCGGGATGATTTCCAACCTGGCCAACCAGCTGAAGGAGCAGGGTGCGCTCAATCGCATGGGCGAGGTGCTGGAAGAGATTCCGCGGGTGCGTGCCGACCTCGGCTACCCGCCGCTGGTGACGCCGACCTCGCAGATCGTCGGCACCCAGGCCTTCTTCAACGTGCTCGCTGGCGAGCGCTACAAGACCATCACCAACGAGGTGAAGCTGTACCTGCAGGGGCGTTACGGCAAGGCGCCGGGCAAGGTCAATGACGAGCTGCGCAAGCGTGCCATCGGTAACGAGGAAGTGATCGAAGGGCGCCCGGCCGACCTGCTCAAGCCGGAAATGGCCAAGCTGCGCGAGGAGATCGGCAGCCTGGCCAAGTGCGAGGAGGACGTGCTGACCTTCGCCATGTTCCCCGACATCGGCCGCAAGTTCCTCGAGGAGCGTGCCGCCGGCACCCTCAAGCCCGAGGCCCTGCTGCCGCTGCCGCAGGCCGGCGGCGCGGCGCCGGTGGGGGGTGAAGGCGTGCCCACCGAGTTTGTGGTGGACGTGCATGGCGAGAGCTACCGCGTCGACATCACCGGTGTTGGCGTCAAGGGCGATGGCAAGCGCCACTTCTACCTGTCCATCGACGGCATGCCGGAAGAGGTGGTGTTCGAGCCGCTCAACGAGTTCGTTGCCGGCAGTGGCGGCAAGCGCAAGCAGGCCAGCGCACCGGGCGACGTGTCCACCACCATGCCGGGCAACATTGTCGATGTTCTGGTCAAGGAAGGTGATGCGGTCAAGGCCGGCCAGGCGGTGCTGATCACCGAGGCGATGAAGATGGAGACCGAGGTGCAGGCGCCGATCGCCGGTACGGTCAAGGCGGTGCACGTGGCCAAGGGCGACCGGGTCAACCCGGGCGAGGTGCTGGTGGAAATCGAAGGTTAACCTCATGGAGCCCGGCCTGTTGAATGGGCAAGTTTGATGGGATCGCCCGGGCTCCTTTTTTATTTCGGCGCGACGGCGCGCGCGTGTTGTCCCGGGGGCCGCAAGGCTCCCTTTTTTTGATCGCGCGCGTGCCGGCGCGCCTACGCTTTCCGGTCATGTCCCGGTGCGTCGCCCGGTGGCGAGGCAAAGCAGGGCGATCAGCACCGCCCTGTGCCGGGGCATGGCCTTTTCCTTCGTTGCACTCGATCTAGGAGGTGAGCTCAAGTGGCTCTGGACCCGGTGGTGCTGTTCTTCGTCTTCGGCCTGGTCGCCGGTCTGCTCAAGAGCGAGCTGAAGCTGCCGGCGGCGCTGTACGAGACGCTGTCGATCATTCTCCTGCTGGCCATCGGCCTGCATGGCGGCGTGGAGCTGGCCGAGCAGGCCAGCCTGCAGCTGCTCGGCCAGTCGGCGCTGGTGCTGGCGCTCGGCGTGTTGTTGCCGCTGCTCGCCTTCGTCCTGCTGCGCGGCCTGCGCTTCGACCGCATCAACGCCGCGGCGGTGGCCGCGCACTACGGCTCGGTCAGCGCCGGTACCTTCGCCGTGGTGGTGGCCTATCTGCTGGCCAAGGGCGTCGCGTTCGAGAGCTATATGCCGCTGTTCGTGGCCATCCTGGAGATTCCCGCGATCCTGGTCGGTATCGTCCTGGCCAAGGGCATCTCGCGCGAGACCCACTGGGGCGAGCTGGGCCGCGAGATCTTCCTCGGCAAGAGCATCATGCTGCTGCTCGGCGGCCTGGTGATCGGCGCCATCGCCGGCAAGGAGGCGATCAAGCCGCTGGAGCCGCTGTACACCAGCATGTTCAAGCCGGTGCTGGCGTTCTTCCTGCTGGAGATGGGCCTGATCGCCTCCGGCCAGCTTGGTGCGCTGAAGCAGTTCGGCCTGCGCCTGGCCGCCTTCGCCCTGCTGATGCCGCTGCTCGGCGCGCTGATCGGCGCCCTGCTGGCGCGCTTCATGGGCTTGAGCCTGGGCGGCACGGCGATGCTCGCCACCCTGGCCGCCTCGGCCTCCTATATCGCGGTGCCGGCGGCCATGCGCCTGGCGCTGCCGGAGGCCAACCCGTCGCTGTCGCTGACCGCTTCGCTGGGGATAACCTTCCCTTTCAATATCCTGCTCGGCATCCCGCTGTACCTGGCGCTGGCCGAGCTATTGATCGCCTGGGGATTCTGAGATGAACGCACATAGCCGTACCCTGCTCACCGTGATCTGCGAGGCGGCGCTGGAGAAGAAGCTGCTGGCCGACCTGGAGGCGCTCGGCGCCCCCGGCTGGACCCTCTCCGACGCCCGCGGCCGCGGGCACCGCGGCGTGCGCAGCGCCGATTGGGACACCGAGGGCAATATCCGCCTGGAAATCATCTGCGGCCGCGAGCTGGCCGAGCGCATCGCCGAACACCTGCAGGCGCGCTACTACGACCATTTCGCCATGGTCTGCTACCTGGCGCAGGTGGAGGTGCTGCGCGGGGAGAAGTTCTGACGGGGGCCCGGTAGGGTGCGCTATGCGCACCCGGCGGCCCCTCGGTGCGGTCACTTGCCGCAGAGGGGTGAGGCGCGCAGCGCTCAGTCCTGCGGGTAGCGCGCGCGCGGGGTGGCCATCGGCACCTTGTCGCCATCGAGCGGCAGGAAGCCGCCCAGCTCGGCGTCGTAGGCCCGGATCTGGCTGGTTTCGATGTCGTACACCCAGCCGTGGATGAACAGTTGGCCGCGCGCCAGCTTGGCCGCCACCGAGGGATGGGTGCGCAGGTGGTCGAGCTGGGCCACCACGTTTTCCTCGGTGAGCACGGCGAGGGTTTCCTGGTCGTTGCCGCAGCTGCAGTTCTCCGCCACCACCGTGCGCGCCACTTCGGCATGACGCAGCCAGGCCTTGACCGTGGGCATGGTTTCCAGCGACGCCGGATTGAGCACCGCCTTCATCGCGCCGCAGTCGGAATGGCCGCAGATGACGATGTGCTGAACGCCCAGGGCCATCACCGCGTACTCGATGGCGGTGGATACGCCGCCCATCATCTGGCCGTAGGGCGGCACCACGTTGCCGACGTTGCGGTTGACGAACAGGTCGCCCGGCGAGCTCTGGGTGATCAGTTCCGGCACCACCCGCGAGTCGGCGCAGGTGATGAACATGGCGCGCGGGTTCTGCGCGGTGGCGAGCTTCTTGAACAGCTCTTCCTGCTGCGGGAATACCTCGTTGCGAAAGCGTTTGAAGCCGTCGACGATGCTTTGCAGCGCCTGCTCGGCGGTTTCGTTGCCCTCGTGGGTCTGAAGCGGAATGACCTGGTGTTTGTAAGGCATGCCCTGAACCTCTATGAACCTGAAAAGACGCTGCTAAGAACCTGCATACGATCTGCTGCGCGTCGGCCCTACTGCGTTAAAAACAGACTCGGACTGCTCATTTACAGCTCGTAAACTCCGCGTCCTCGTCTGTTTGACTCGCTGGCGCTTGCCCTTCGGGCCAGCCTTCGGCTGTTACTCCCGTTGGTCGTTGCGCCTTGTATGGCTCTAGCTCGCGAGATCGTAAACACGTTCTAAACCGACAGCCGCAGCCGCTGGCGAGTCACACGCCAAGTGTCGCCTCACGGCCGGTGCGGCGACAACCCGCAGGCCCGTGCAGACTGTGGCCGGCTGCGTCAGAGCAGGGCCAGCTGTCCGCCCGGCGGGGCGAAGCGGCTGCAGTCCAGTTGCAGGGCCTGGCGCCGCTGCAGGCCGAGGCGGCGGATGGCCAGGGCGAAGCGCTGCGCCAGCAGTTCGGCGAAGGCGCCCTCGCCGCGAAAGCGCGCGCCGAACCGGCTGTCGTACAGCTCGCCGCCGCGGCTCTGGCGGATCAGGCTGAGCACGTGCTCGGCGCGCTGCGGGTGATGCGCCCGCAACCACTCCTCGAACAGCGGCGCCACCTCGCGCGGCAGGCGCAGCAGCATGTAGTTGGCGCTCTGTGCGCCGGCCTGCTGCGCTGCTTCGAGCAGGCGCTCCAGTTCCATGTCGTTGATCATCGGGATCATCGGCGAACACAGCACGCCGACCGGGATATCCTGCTGGCGCAGCACGCGGATCGCCCGCAGGCGCGCCGAAGGCGCCGCCGCGCGCGGCTCGAGGATGCGCTTGAGTTCGTCATCCAGGGTGGTGAGGCTGATATACACCGCCACCAGGCGCTGCTTGGCCAGCTCGGCGAGCAGGTCGAGGTCGCGCAGGATCAGCGCGCCCTTGGTGACGATGGTCACCGGGTGGCGGTAGTCGAGGAGGATTTCCAGGCACTGGCGGGTCAGCCGCTGCTCGCGCTCGATCGGCTGGTAGGGGTCGGTGTTGGCACCCAGGTTGATCGGCGCGCACTGGTAGCCGGGCTTGCTCAGCTGCTGCTGGAGCAGAGCGGCGGCGTTGGTCTTGGCGATCAGCCGGGTCTCGAAGTCCAGCCCCGGCGACAGGTCCCAGTAGGCGTGGCTGGGCCGCGCGTAGCAGTAGATGCAGCCGTGCTCGCAGCCGCGGTAGGGGTTGATCGAGCGGTCGAAGGGCAGGTCCGGCGACTGGTTGCGGCTGATGATGGTCTTGGCGGTTTCCGCGCGCACCTCGGTGGCGCGGCTCGGCGGCACTTCCTCGAACCAGCCGTCGTCGCTGGCGATCACCCGGGTCGGGGCGAAGCGGTTATGCGGATTGCTGGCGGTGCCACGGCCACGTGGCGGCAGGCTGACGGACATGCTCGGACTCCTCGATATACTGTATAAAAATACAGTTATTTTGCGTCCGAGCAAGTGCCGGTCATCAGCTGTAGGTCGGGTTGAGGAGCCCGCGACCAAGCCCAACGAGCGATGGTGGGCACGACGCCGAGGCCAGGTCACCAGGTACCGTCGTTGGGCTTCGCTGCGCTCAGCGCCGGGCTATGCCGGGGCGGCCTCCTGCGCCATCTCCGGCCGCCTGGCATAACGTTGCGCCAGTACCGCGCAGACCATCAGCTGGATCTGGTGGAACAGCATCAGCGGCAGGATCAGCAGGCCGATGCTGCTACCGGCGAACAGCACCTGGGCCATGGGAACTCCGGTGGCCAGGCTCTTCTTCGAGCCGCAGAAGAGGATGGTGATGCGGTCTTCCAGGCTGAAGCCCAGCCACTTGCCGAGCAGGTGGGTGAGCAGCAGCGCCAGCGCCAGCAGCACGCAGCAGGCCAGCACCAGGGCCAGCAGGGTGAGCAGCGGCACCTGCTGCCACAGGCCGCCGATCACCGCGGCGCTGAAGGCGGTGTAGACCACCAGCAGGATCGAGCTCTGGTCGACGTACTTCAGCCAGCCCTTGTTGCGGGTCACCCAAGCGCCGATCCAGCGTTGGGCGATCTGCCCGAGGATGAACGGCAGCAGCAGCTGCAGGCTGATCTTGCCGATGGCGTCCAGGGTCGAGCCGTTGGCGCCCTCAACGCCCATCAGCAGTGCCACCAGCAGCGGGGTGAGGAAGATGCCGAGCAGGCTGGAGGCCGCTGCGCTGCAGATCGCCGCGGCGATATTGCCGCGCGCCAGCGAGGTGAAGGCGATGGCCGACTGCACCGTGGCCGGCAGGGCGCAGAGGTAGAGCATGCCCAGGTACAGCTCGGTGCCGATCAGCGGCGCCATCAGCGGCTTGAGCGCCAAGCCGAGCAGGGGAAACAGCACGAAGGTGCAGGCGAATACCAACAGATGCAGGCGCCAGTGCCCGGCGCCGGCGAGGATGGCCTGGCGCGACAGCTTGGCGCCGTGGAGGAAGAACAGCAGGGCGATGGCCAGGTTGGTGATCCACTCGAAGGCCACGGCCACCTGGCCGCTGGCGGGCAGGACGGTGGCGATCAGCACCACGGCGAGCAGGGTCTGGGTGAAGGCATCGGGCAGGAAGCGGCGCAGGAACATGGCGACTCTCGGGCTTGCGGTACGGGAGGCGGCCACACTATCGTGCTGGAAAATTTCCGGCTAACGCCAAAGAGCCAGCAAGTGTCGCCAAACAGACATTCGTCCACCCTGCACCGTAGCCTGCCCGAGCTGCCGAGTCTGCCGCGGCCGCTCTATGGCCGGGTCGAATCGCTGAGCAACCGCGCGCTGACCTTCCGCCACAGCCACCCCTGGGTGCAGCTGTCCTACGCCATCGCCGGGGTGCTCGAGGTGCAGACCGCCGGCGCGCGCTTCGTCGCCCCGCCGCAACGCGCGGTGTGGGTGCCGGCGGGCGTCGAGCACCGGGTGTTCAGCTCGCCGCGCACCGAGATGCGCAGCCTCTATATCGACGGCAGCGCGGTGCCCTGGGGGCCGGACGCGTGCCGGGTGCTGGCGGTCAGTCCGCTGCTGCGCGAGCTGATTCGCGGCTTCAGTGCGCTGCCGGTGGAATACGACGAACAGGGCGCGCCAGGCCGGCTGGCCGCGGTGCTGCTGGATCAGTTGCGCGCCGCGCCGGAGGTGGCGCTGATGCTGCCGCTGCCGCAGGACGCGCGGCTGCGCGAGGTATGTCTGGGGCTGGAGGATGCGCGCCTGCGCCAGCTCGGCCTGTGCGAATGGGGCGAGCGCCTGGGGGTCTCGGAAAAGACCCTGAGCCGCCTGTTCCTGCGCGAGACCGGGCTGAGCTTTCGCGCCTGGCGCCAGCGTCAGCGCCTGCTCGATGCGCTGACCCCGCTGGAGCAGGGCGAGCGCGTCACCGACGTGGCGCTGGCCTGCGGCTACGACTCGCTATCGGCCTTTATCGCCGCCTTTCGCCGCCAGTTCGGCGCGACGCCGGGGGAGTTCTTTCGTGAGTAGCGGTGAGGGCGGGGGTAGTTCGCCTGCATCAATCGCCACGATTCGTAGGGTGGGTTAGCCGCTTGTCACCGGGTCTGAAAAAGCCGCTGTGCCTGCTGCGGCGTAACCCACCATCGGCGCAACACGATCTATCGCCTGGTGGGTTACGCGGCGCGCTATCTCTATCGGCGCTTGCAAGATCAGCGTTCTGCGCCGCTAACCCACCCTACGGATCTTCCCGAGTTACGTCGGCTCGCTCGGCTTCTTCAGCTTGGGATTGGGGAAGAACTGCACCGCCTGCACCTTGGGGTCGGCGGCCTTGGGCTTCAGGCCGCTGACGTTGACCCGGGTGGGGATCTCCTTGGGTACCGAGTTGCCGCGCGCGTCGAGGGTGTCGGCGTAGCCGCAGGCCACGCATTCGCGGTGCGGCACGCCGTCCTCGTCCCACATCTGGATCTTGTCCTGCTCGCTGCAGGCCGGGCACACGGCGCCGGCGATAAAACGCTTCTTCACGCGGCCTCCTGGCTCAGGCCGAGGTGGCGCAGCAGGGCGTCGATCTTGGGCTCGCGGCCGCGGAAATCGACGAACAGCACCATCGGCTCCTGCGAGCCGCCACGGGCGAGGATGGCTTCGCGGAAGGCGCGGCCGGTGTCGGCGTTGAACACCCCTTCTTCCTCGAATTTCGAGAAGGCGTCGGCGCTGAGCACCTCGGCCCACTTGTAGCTGTAGTAACCGGCCGCGTAGCCGCCGGCGAAGATGTGCGCGAAGCCGTTGGCGAAGCGGTTGTAGGCCGGCGGACGCAGCACCGAGACTTCGTCGCGGATGGCTTCGAGCACCTCCAGCACGCTGCGGCCGTCGCCGTGGGTGGCGTGCAGCTCGAAGTCGAACAGGGAGAACTCCAGCTGGCGCACCATCATCAAGCCGGACTGGAAGTTCTTCGCCGCCAGCATCTTGTCCAGCATGGCCTGCGGCAGCGGCTCGCCGGTTTCATGGTGGCCGGAGATCAGCGCCAGGCCCTCGGGCTCCCAGCACCAGTTCTCCATGAACTGGCTAGGTAATTCGACGGCATCCCACGCGACCCCATTGATCCCCGAGGCGCCGGCATGCTCGACGCGGGTCAGCAAGTGGTGCAGGCCATGGCCGAACTCGTGGAACAGGGTGGTGACCTCGTCGTGGGTCAGCAGCGCCGGCTTGCCGCCGACCGGCGGGGTGAAGTTGCACACCAGGTTGGCCACCGGGCTGATCAGGCTGCCGTCGGCGGCGCGGCGCTTGTCGCGCGCGCCGTCCATCCAGGCACCGCCGCGCTTGTTGGCGCGGGCATAGAGGTCGAAGAAGAAGCGGCCGACGTGCTGGCCGTTCTCCTGGATTTCGAACAGGCGCACGTCCGGGTGCCAGCTGTCGAAGTCTTTCAGCTCGCGAATCTCGATGCCGTAGAGCTTCTGCACGATGGCGAACAGGCCGGTGAGCACCTTGTCCACCGGGAACCAGGCGCGCACCTGTTCCTGGGAGATGCTGTAGCGCTGCTGGCGCAGTTTCTCGCTGTAGTAGCCGACGTCCCAGCTTTGCAGGTCATTCAGGCCCTGCTCGGCGGCGAAGGCCTTGAGCTCGGCCAGGTCCTGCGCGGCGAAGGGTTTGCTGCGCACGGCCAGGTCGCGCAGGAAGCTCAGCACCTGCTCGGTGGATTCGGCCATCTTGCTGGCCAGGCTCAGCTCGCTGTAATGGGCGAAGCCGAGCAGGCGCGCCAGCTCCTGGCGCAGGTCGAGGATCTCGGCCATCAGCGGGCCGTTGTCGTGCTGGCCGGCGTTCGGCCCCTGGTCGGAGGCGCGGGTGCAGTAGGCGGCGTAGATTTCCTCGCGCAGGGCGCGGTCGTCGGCGTAGGTGATCACCGCGAAGTAGCTGGGGAACTCCAGGGTGATCAGCCAGCCGTCCAGGCCCTTGGTCGCGGCGGCCTGCTGCATCTGCGCCTTGGCCGAATCGGTGAGGCCGGCAAGCACAGCCTCGTCGGTGACGTGCTTGGTCCAGGCCTGGGTGGCGTCGAGCAGCTGGTTGGAGAATTTGCTGGTCAGCTCGGACAGGCGCATCTGGATTTCGCCGTAGCGCTTCTGCTGCTCGGCCGGCAGGTCGATACCGGACAGGCGGAAATCGCGCAGCGCATGCTCGAGGATGGTCTTCTGCGCCACCTCGAAGCCGGCGGCCTCGGGGCTGCCCGCCAGCGCGTCGTAGGCCTGGAACAGCGGCTTGTTCTGGCCCAGCTCGGTCCAGTACTCGGACAGCTTGGGCAGGCAGGCCTCGTAGGCGGCGCGCAGCTCCGGGCTGTTGCACACCGCGTTGAGGTGGCTGACCGGGCCCCAGGCGCGGCCCAGGCGCGCGCCCAGCTCGTCCAGCGCCAGCACCAGGCCGTCCCAGCTCGGCTCGGCCTGCTGCTGGAGCAGTTCGGCGATGGCCGCGCGGCTGTCGGCCAGGATCTGGTCGATGGCCGGCTCGACGTGCTCGGGTTTGATCTGCGAGTAGGGCGGCAGGTCGAAGTCTTGCAGCAGGGGGTTGTTCGCGGTCACGACGAGGCACCTGTGGCGAATGGATTCCAGGGTTGCGACCCCGGGACGCGATAAACAATCCAGGGTCGATAACAACCGACATGGGGGCCATCTTAATTACAATCAAGCTTTCCCGCAGCCCAGGAGATTTCTATCGTGGCGATTCGCAGCTACCAACAGTTCACCCCGCAGCTCGGCGAGCGGGTGTTCGTCGACGCCAGCGCCGTGGTGCTGGGCGATGTGGAAATCGGCAGCGACAGCTCGGTGTGGCCGATGGTGGTGGTGCGCGGCGACATGCACAGCATCCGCATCGGTGCGCGCACCAGCGTGCAGGACGGCAGCGTGCTGCACATCACCCACGCCGGGCCGTTCAACCCGGCCGGCTATCCGCTGATCATCGGCGACGAGGTGACGGTCGGGCATAACGTCACCCTGCACGGCTGCACCCTGGGCAACCGCATCCTGGTCGGCATGGGCAGCATCGTCATGGACGGCGTGGTGGTCGAGGACGAGGTGGTAATCGGCGCCGGCAGCCTGGTGCCGCCGGGCAAGCGCCTGGCGAGCGGCTACCTCTACGTCGGCAGCCCGGTAAAACAGGCCCGGGCGCTGACCGAGCAGGAACGCAGCTACTTCGCCTACAGCGCGGCCAACTACGTGCGCCTGAAGGACCTGCATCTGGTCGAGGGGTATGACGGCTGATGCATTACCAGACCATCCTCTTCGACCTCGACGGCACCCTCACCGACCCGCGCGAGGGCATCACCCGTTCGGTGCAGTATGCCCTGGCCAAGCTGGGCATCGACGAGCCGGACCTGGCGGCGCTGGAACACTTCATCGGCCCGCCGCTGCTGCAGTGCTTCATGGCCAGCTACGCGCTGGACGAGGCCACGGCCTGGCAGGCGGTCAATCACTACCGCGAGCGTTTCAAGGTCACCGGGCTGTACGAGAACCGCCTGTTCGACGGCGTGCCGGCGCTGCTCGGCGAGCTGGCGGGGCAGGGCCGCAACCTGTATATCGCCACCAGCAAGCCGACGGTGTTCGCCGAGGAGATCGCCCGTCACTTCGGTTTCGCCGGGCACTTCAAGCGCATCTACGGCAGCGAGCTGGACGGCACGCGCACCGACAAGGTGGCGCTGCTGGCGCATCTGCTGGAATGCGAGGGGCTGGCGCCGCAGACGGCGCTGATGATCGGCGACCGCAAGCACGACCTGATCGGCGCGCGGCGCAACGGCCTGGATGCGGCGGCGGTGGGCTACGGCTTCGGCAGTCGCGAGGAGCTGCTCGGCGAGGCGCCGACCTATCACTTCGCGACGCTGGAGGAGCTGCACCGGGCATTCATCTGCTGAGGGGCTGTAGCAGCGGGCGCTGCTCGCGAATGCTGCCCAGGCGAGGGCTTCGCGAGCCAGCTCGCGCCTGCAAGAGCTGCGGTGGCCAGCTGAGGGGAGGTTTCAGCCGTTCTTCTGGTAGATGATCTTCTTGCTGCCGCCGTCGCAGCTGCCGACCACCATGCTCTGGTCCGTGACCTCGTCGTTGGCGACGATTTCCAGGGTGTAGCTGGGCACGCCGGCGGCCTGGATCTTCACTTCGATTTCTTCCTTGAGTTCTTCACAGGGCTTGGGCGCGGCCTGCGCGCCGGCGGCGAGCAGCATCAGGGCCAGGGTGGGTATCAGGCGTTGCATCGCTTACCTCCGGTGTCGAGCGAGTCCTGTCACTTTCGACAGGCAGATGGGTTGGCCAGTTCTAGCCGCCGGCCTGCAGCCTGTCCAATGCCGCGCGACGCTCTGCCTGCGGCAGCCGACCAAGGGCGGCCACCGCCCGGTAGAAGGCCGCCCAGTCGCCTGCGTGCTGGGCGAACAGCGCGGCGAAGGCCGGCACCCACTGGTCGTAGAGGCCGAACGGCAGCAGCTTGGCGTTGTTCAGCGGGCTTTCGATCCAGGCATCGAAGCGGCCGTTGCCGCCCCATTCGCGCTGGCGCAGGGCGCGGTAGTCGCGGCGCAGGCGCTCGAACTCGGCCTGCTTGGCGGCGCGCATCGCCGCCGCGTCCAGTTCGCTGGCGTACAGCCGCTGCAGGCGCTCGCGGCTGGCCAGCACCAGGTCGACGAACTGCTGGCGCTGGCGCTCGCCGTCGTCCGCGTGCGCTTCGCCGCGGCTGGCGTGCCACTGGCGCAGGCCTTCGCGCTCGACGAAGGTGGCGAAAGACTCGTTGAACGCGGTGTCGCCGGCCAGGTAGTACTGCTGGTGCGCCAGCTCGTGGAAGATCACCGCCACCAGGCGCTGGTCGTTCCAGCGCAGCATGGTGTTGAGCAGCGGGTCGTCGAACCAGCCGAGGGTGGAATAGGCCTCCACCCCGCCGATATGGGTGTCCAGGCCCTGCTGACGCAGCAGCGCGGCGCCGCCGCGGGCCCGGCCCAGCTGGTAATAGCCGCGGTAGGCGACGCAGCCGGCGACGGGGAAGCAGTGCAGCTCGGGCTCCAGGGAAAACTCCGGCGTGGCGAAGAGGTTCCATACCACGAAGGGCCGGCCGAGGTCGGCGTACAGGCGGTAGCTGCGGTTGTCCGGCAGGCCCAGCTGGCTGCTGGCGAAGTCGCGTGCCTGCTGCGCCAGGGCCAGGCGCCGCGCCAGCTGCGGCTCGGTGGCGGGATCGGCGAGCAGGCGCGCGACCGGCTGGCGTGCCTGCAGCAGCTGCCACTGGCCCTGGCCGAGGTGGGCGTAGTAGTCCAGGGTCGAGCAACCGCCCAGCAGCAGAGCGAGCAGGGGAGCGCTAAGGCGACGCAGCAGGTGGAGGCGGGCGATGGGCATGGCGCCACGCTACCCCATCGGCGCAGCTGCCTCCAGCGCCGAATGGGCGTAGGCTAGGGTTTCGCGCCACAGACTGGAGGTCGCCATGCGTGCCCTGCTTATCGCCGCCGCGCTGCTGCTCGGTGCCTGCGCTTCACCCCTGCCGAAACCCGACCCGCAACAGGCCTGGGTCGATCTCTACGCGCCGGCCGGCGACCTGCTGATGGCCGACCGCCTGGACCGCAAGCGCTGGCCGGACGGTCGCTACTTCCAGGTCGGCCCCGGTGCCCACGAACTGCTGGTGCGCCTGCAGTTCGAGGCCAGCCGCGGCGGCGGCATGGGCTTCAACAGCGAACCCTTGCTGCTGACCTGCGAACTGCGCCTGCGCTACGACGAGTTCGCCGCCGGCCAGCGCTACCGGGTGGAGGCCCGCTCGATGGCGATGACCGCCCAGGCCTGGCTCTACGACGAGCAGCGCAACGTGCTGGCGCGTGGCAAGGTGATGCGCTGCGGCACCGCGATCTAGCTGAGGCGGCAGCGTCCCCACCTCGTCCGAGCAGCAGGTTGGACAACCCGCAGCTTGTCCGCCGGCTGGTTCAGCCGCGCTGCAGTTCGGCGAGGATGTCGAAGGCGTGCAGGCGATCGGCGAAGTCGTACATATCGCAGGTGAAGATCAGCTCGTCCGCCTCGGTCTGCTCCAGCAGCTGCTCCAGGCGGCTGCTCACGGTCTGCGGTCCGCCGATGGCGGCCAGGCCGAAGAACTCGCTGACCCCCTGGCGCTCGTGCGGCAGCCACAGCCCTTCCATGCTCGCCACCGGCGGCCGTTGCACCAGGCTCTGCCCGCGCAGCAGGGCGAGGATGCGCTGGAACGCCGAGGTGGCCAGGTACTGCGCCTGCTCGTCGCTGTCGGCCGCCAGCAGCGGTACACCGAGCATTACATAGGGTTTGTCCAGCACCTCGGAAGGTCTGAAGTGGTTGCGGTAGATGCGCAGCGCCTCGTGCAGGTAGCGCGGCGCGAAGTGCGAGGCGAAGGCATAGGGCAGCCCCTTCATTCCCGCCAGCTGCGCGCTGAACAGGCTGGAGCCGAGCAGCCAGATCGGCACCTGGGTGCCAGCGCCGGGCATGGCGATCACCCGTTGATCCGGGGTGCGCGGGCCGAAGTAGGCCTGCAGCTCCTCGACGTCGCTGGGGAAATCCTCGGCGCTGCCGTCGCGGCTGCGGCGCAGGGCGTGGGCGGTGTACTGGTCGGCGCCGGGCGCGCGGCCCAGGCCCAGGTCGATGCGCCCGGGATAGAGCGTGGCGAGGGTGCCGAACTGCTCGGCGATCACCAGCGGCGCGTGGTTGGGCAGCATCACCCCGCCGGCGCCGAGGCGGATGCGCGAGGTGCCGGCGGCCAGGTAGCCGAGCAGCACGGCGGTGGCGGAGCTGGCGATGCCGTCCATGTTGTGGTGTTCGGCGACCCAGAAACGCTGGAAGCCGAGGCTTTCCACGTGCCGCGCCAGCGCCAGCGAGTTGTGCAGGGCCTGGGCGGCGTCGCCGTCGTCGCGGATCGGCGCCAGGTCGAGGGTGGACAGCTTGATCGAGGCCAGTCGGCTCATGAGGGGCTCCTCGTTGCGTGGCCGGCCACTCTAACCCCTTGAGTCCGGGCGGCGCACGCCGTGCAGGGGCATAGTCATCATCGACGCGGATGATGCGCTGACACTTGCGTGTGCAGATGGCCGTGCAGGTGTTCACCCCGGTCGGCTCTGGCGCTGGCTCCAGAACTGCTCCGCCAGCAGTTGCAGGCGCTCGGCCAGGCCGGCCAGCTGTTCGGCGCTGCTGTGGCTATGAGCGCTGGCCCGGGTGGTGTCCTCGCAGGCCTGGCGAATGCCCTGCAGGTTGCGCTGGATGTCGTCGCTGACGGCGCTCTGCTGTTCCACCGCACTGGCGATCTGGATGTTCATCTCGCTGATCTGGCTGACGCGCTCGGTGATGCCGGTCAGCGCATGGGCCGCCTGTTGCGCCTGGGCGGCGATGGCCTGGGCGCGCCGCTGGCTGTCGCCCATGGCCGCCACGCTGCTGGTCACCGTGGCCTGCAGATCGGCGACTAGGGCGTCGATCTCGCCGGTCGAGGCCTGGGTACGCTGGGCCAGTGCGCGCACCTCATCGGCCACTACGGCGAAGCCGCGGCCTGTTTCGCCGGCTCGCGCCGCTTCGATGGCGGCATTGAGCGCCAGCAGGTTGGTGCGCTCGGCGATATCGCCGATCACCGTGAGCACCCGGCCGATCTCGCGGCTGCTGTCGGCCAGTTGTTGCACCAGAACGTGGCCGGCCTGCAGCTCCTCGGCCAGGGCGGCGATGTGTTGTCGGGTGCTTTCCACCAACCGGCGGCCGTCGCCGCTTTCCTGATCGGCGGCGCTGGCTGCGCTGGCGCTGAGCTGAGCATTGCGCGCCACCTCCTGGACGCTGACCGCCATCTGCCCCATGGCGCTGGCGACCTGCTCGGTTTCCTGGAGTTGTTGCAGGGTGGCGTTGTTGTGATGCTCTACCGCGCTGGCCAGTTGCCCGGCCTCGCCGCTGAGCTGGCGCGCCGAGTCGGCGATACGCCCGACCACCGCCCCGGCTTCGGCCTGCAGGCTGTGCAGGGTGAAGGCGATGGCCCCGAAGGCGTCGCGGCGACCGGTGTACAGCCACTGGCTGAGCGGGTTGTCGGCCTGCTGGCGAGCCTGGGTCGCCAGGCGCTCCAGCGGACGCAGGGCCAGATGGTTGATCAGTCCCAGCAGCAGGCCGAGCGCACCGCCACCCGCCAGCAGCGGCAATGCCGGCAGGCCCAGGCTGGCGCTCAGCAGCAGCGCGGCCGCCGGCGGCAGCAGACAGGCGCCGAGAACCAGGCGCAAACTCAGGCTCAGGCGTGGCCGGCGCAGCGCCCGCGGCGTGCGCCCGGCACGCAGTTCGGCATAGAGCGCCTCGGCAGCGGCGATCTGCGCCTCGCTGGCGGCGGTGCGCACCGATTGGTACTCGACGATGCGCCCGTCCTTACGCATGGGCGTGACGTAGGCGCTGACCCAGTAATGGTCGCCGTTCTTGCAGCGATTCTTCACCAGCCCCATCCATGAGCGTCCCGCCTTCAGGGTCTGCCACAGTTGGGCGAAGGCGGCCGGTGGCATGTCCGGGTGGCGCACCAGGTTGTGATTGTGGCCGATCAGTTCGTCCTCGGCGAAACCGCTGATGGCGATGAAATCCGGGTTGACGTAGGTCAGCGCGCCCTTGAGGTCGGTGGTGGATAGGATGTTGGTCTGCGCCGGTACCGGCATCTGGCGCCCGCTGACGGGCAGGTTGAACTTCATGGCTGCACCTCCCGGGCCCCGGCCTGATTGTCCAGTGGGCAGCAGAGATCGTCGAAGCGGCCCTCGCCACTGAACAGACGCTGCAACTCGTGCGGCGCGCGTGGTGGGCTGAACCAGTAGCCCTGGGCGTAGCGGCAACCTTCCCGGGCGAGGAACTCGAGCTGCTGCGGCTGTTCGACGCCCTCGGCCACTACGCTCAGCCCCAGGCTATGGCCGAGTCCGATGATCGCCCGACTGATGGCCAGCGACTCGGCGTCCTGCGGGGTGCCGGCGATAAAGCTCTTGTCCACCTTGATGATGTGCAGGGGGAAGCGTTTGAGGTAGCCCAGCGAGGAGTAGCCGGTGCCGAAATCGTCGAGGGCCAGCTGCACGCCGAGGCTGGCCAGCTCGCGCAGGCAGGCGAGGTTCTGCGCGCTGTCCTGCATCAGTTGGCTTTCGGTGATCTCCAGCACCAGGCTCGCCGGTGCCAGGCCGGTTTCGCGCAGCACGTCGGCGACCCGGGCGGCGAAATCGCCCTGCTGCAGCTGGCGGCTGGACAGGTTGACCGAGCAGCGTAGCCGCGTCTGCCCGGCCAGTTGCCAGGCGTGTACCTGGCTGCAGGCCTGACGCAAGACCCAGTCACCGACGGCGAGAATCTCGCCGGATTCCTCCAGGCAGGGAATGAACTCCAGCGGCGACACCTCGCGTCCGTCGTGTCGCCAGCGCAACAGAGCCTCCACGCCCATCAGGCCGACCTGGCCCCGATCGAGCTCGCAGATCGGCTGATAGACCAGGCGCAGTTCGTCGCGGGCCAGCGCCTGGGCCAGGGCGTTCTGCAGCTCCAGCTGACGCTGTGCCTGCTGCTGCAGCTCGGTGCAGTAGCGGGCGAACTGCGCCTTGCCCGCGCTCTTGGCGCGGTACAGCGCCAGGTCGGCGGCCTGCAGTGGATCGAGCGGCTGGTCGCGCTCCTGCAGCGCGGCAATGCCGATGCTGGCGCTGACCGCCAGGGTCAGCTCCTGCAGCCGCAGCGGCGGGTGCAGGCTTTCCAGCATGCGCTGGGCGACCCGTTCTGCATCGCCCATGCAGGCCAGGTCGTCGAGCAGGGCGACGAACTCGTCGCCGCCGAAGCGGGCCAGGTGGTCGCCGGGGCGCAGGCAGTGGCCGAGACGCTCGGCCACCTCCACCAGCACCCGGTCGCCGGTCTGGTGGCCGAGGCTGTCGTTGATCAGTTTGAAGCGGTCGAGGTCGATGAACAGCAGCGCCGCCTCGCGCGCTCCGGGGCGCTGCCGGCGTTGCATGGCCTGCTGCAGCAGCTCGCCGAGGCGGGCGCGATTGGCCAGTCCGGTCAGCGGGTCGTGGCGGGCGGCATGATGCAGCTGTTCCTGGGCGGTGCGGCGCTGGCTGATATCGCTTTGCGAGCCGGCGATACGGCGTAGGCCGCGGCTGCAGGTGTCGACCACGCCGCGCACCAGCACCCACAGGTAGCTGCCGTCGCGGCGGCGGATGCGGTATTCGTGGTGCAGCGTGGGGCTGAGGCCGTGCAGATGATTGTCGATGGCCTGGCGCAGGCCGGGCAGGTCGTCGCCATGCACGCGGCCGAACCAGCTCTGGCTGGTGGGCGCCAGGCTGTCGCGATCGAGGCCGAGCATGCTGGTCCAGCGCTCGGAGAGGTACAGTTGATCCTGCTCCAGCTGCCACTCCCACAGGCCGTCGTTGGCGCCGCGCATGGCCCTGGCATAACGCGCCTCGCTGTCCTGCAGGGCCTTGCGCTGGGCGGCTCCATAGCTGTCCAGGGCCAGACCGATATCGAAGAACACCTTCTTGATCAGGCTGGCGAAGCAGTCCACGGCCGGCGAGCTGCCGAGCAGTTCGCCGAGCAGCTCGTCCAGGTACAGGCGATAGGCGCCCAGGTACCACTTGAGGTCGACGCCGACATGCTGGTGCACCCAGCCGATGCGCAGGCGTTCGAGCACGTAATCCCGGTCCAGCTGACCCTGCCACAGGCGCCGGTAGTAGTCGGTCTGGCTGTGCTTGAGGCGTGCCGTGGTGGCGGGGTTGCCGAGGTTGGCCGCCGGGGCGGGATAAGCGGCGAGCTGGTCGTAGAGTTTGTCGATGTACTCCTGGTTTCGGCGTTCCACACGCTGGGCATGCTGCGCCAGGCGCTCGTTATCGGTCTGGCTCCAGTCGAGAAAGCGCAGACGCTGGATCATTTCCTCAGGGTCCGGCGCGATGTGTTGGAGCAATTCTTGGAATTCTTCTTCGTTGCCCATGTCAGCCTCATGCTTTTCTTCGGCGCAAAAAAAAGCGCCGCTGCGCGCCACCCTGAGTGGATGGCGAGCTGCGGCGCTCTGTCTTGCAGGCCCTGTGTCCTGCCCGGCAAAGCCGGTCTCCGCGCGTGGCGGAACCTACTGCGGCTAGCTTTTACCTTAATTGCCGGAGTCGGACAACTCCTCCAGCAAGCGGCGCAGGCGCTTGCGCAGCTCGGCCAGCTGGGCGGGCTTGAAGGCATGGCGGCTGCGTTCCAGCACAAGCACGGCCTCGTCCAGGCGCGCCTGTACTTCGCCCAGGCTATGCGCAGGCAACGGCTGCAACCAGCGGCACAGGGGGCGCAGACGACAATCATCGAGGCTGTCGATGATCTGGCAGTGCGGAGCCTGGCTGTGCAGCAGATGCGTTACCCGTTGGCAGGCTTCCGTGTCCGGCAGGCTAAGCAGCAGATGAGTCTGAGGCATGGCGATGGCCGCTATATGGCGAGTGGCCATCAATGCTAGTGGCCGTGCGGCCCGAGGATATTGACCGGTGTCAGTCCAGGCCGTAGTCGCGTTCGACTTTGGCGATGCGCAGGCGAAAACCCCCGTACCAGCGCTCGCGGCCCTGGCGCTGGGCTTCGCGGTGTGCGGCGTTGGCCTTCCAGGCGGCGATGGATTCCAGGTCGCGCCAGTAGGAGACGGTGATGCCGAGACCGTCGCGGGCCGATTCGAGACCGAGAAAGCCGGGCTGCTCGGCGGCCAGCTCGACCATACGCGCGGCCATGGCGGCGTAGCCCCGATCATCGGCGTTCAGCGTCGAGGTGAAGATCACCGCGTAGTAGGGTGGCGCAGGGGTGGCGGCGAAGGGGCTCATGTGGGGCTCGGGCTCAGGTGGTGGGGCCGCTGCCGTGGCGTGCGCGGTATTCGCCGGGGGTCAGCCCGGTCCACTGGCGGAAGGCGCGGAAGAATACGCTGGGTTCGGAGTAGCCCAGCAGCAGGGCGATCTCGGCGGCCGGCAGACGCCCTTCGCGCAGGTGCTGTTCGGCCAGCTGGCGGCGGGTGTCGGCGAGCAGTTGCTGGTAGCTGCAGCCCTCTTCGGCCAGGCGCCGCTGCAGGGTGCGCTCGCTGAGCAGCAGGGCGCGCGCCAGTTCGCCGCGATCCGGTTCGCCGTGGGCCAGCTGTTCGCCGAGCAGGCCGATCACCCGCGCGCTCAGGCTGGCGCTGGGCAGGCGCGCCAGCAGCGCTTCGGCGTGCTGGCGCAGCAGCTGCTGCAAGGGCGGGTTGGCCTGCACCAGCGGCACGTCGCGCAGGGCGCGGGGCAGGGCGATGGCGTAGTCGGCGGCGGCGAACTGCAGCGGGCAGGCGAACACCTCGCGGTAGGGCGCCAGATCCGCCGGTGCGGCGTGGCGGAACTGCGCGCCGAGCAGGTGGAAGCCGTCCAGCAGCGGCGTGGTCATTTGCACCCAGCAGGTCATCATCGCCAGCACGCGGATGCGCGTCGCCGGGTGCTGCGGGTGCAGCGGGCGATAGAGCAGCAGCAGGGCCTCGCCCCGTTCCTCGATGTGCAGCTCGCCGCCTTCGCCGCCCAGGCGCTGGTAGCGCAGCGCGGCGGTCAGCGCCTCGCCGAGGGTGGCGCTGCTCTGCAGCAGGTAGCTGAGTACGCTGAACGGGCCGGGGGTGAGGCTGCGGCCGAGCAGCAGGCCGGGCTCCGGGTGCTGCAGGCGCGCATCCAGTTCGCGCCACAGTGCCTCCTGGGCACTGAACGGCACCCGCGCGTCGGGGTCGGCCAGTTGCCCTTCGTGCAGGCCGCAGGCCGTCAGCAGCGTCTGGCGGTCGAGGCCGAGGCGGCTGGCGGCGTGCAGGATCGCCTGGGTCAGGCTGGCGCTGACCGAGGCCTGCGGCGACTCGTGAATGGCGTGTGACATGTGCCGATTCTGCCCAATGGCGGAGAACGGCGATAGCCCGGCGCGCCACACGCGGTTACGACCGATTGGTCGTTGGCGCGTGCATATTGGCGCCGAGCGGTTAGACTTGCCCTCCCGAACGTCGCCCACAAGGCGCGCTCGCTCTACAACAACAGAAAAAGGAGATCTCCCATGAAAGGCAAATCCTTGGCATGGGTCCTGTCCGCCGCACTCGCAGGCACTACCCTGAGTGGCATGGCACAGGCTGAAGAGAAGTTCGTCACCATCGGCACCGGCGGCCAGACCGGCGTCTACTACGTGGCCGGCCAGTCCATCTGCCGTTTCCTCAACCGCGGTGCGGCCGAGCACGGCATCAAGTGCAACGCCCCGGCCAGCGGTGGCGGGGTGGCCAACGTCAACGGCATCCGCAGCGGCGAGTTCAACTTCGGCATCATGCAGTCGGACCACCAGTACAAGGCGCTCAACGGCGCGGCGCCGTTCGAGGCCGAAGGCGCGATGGGCGACATCCGCGCGGTGTTCTCCCTGCAGAGCGAGGTGTTCACCATCCTCGCCCGCCGCGACGCCAAGATCGCCAGCTTCGACGACCTCAAGGGCAAGCGCGTCAACGTCGGCAACCCAGGTTCGGGTCAGCGCGACACCCTGGAAGAGATCATGGCCGTCAAGGGCTGGGATCGTTCTGCCTTCGCCCTCGCCGCCGAGCTGAAGCCGGCCGAGCAGGCCAGCGCCCTGGGTGACAACAACATCGATGCCATGACCTACTTCGTCGGTCATCCCAACGGCGCGATCCAGGAAGCCACCACCACCACCGACGCGGTGCTGGTGCCGGTGACCGGCGCCGAGATCGACAAGCTGCTGGCCGAGAAGACCTACTACACCAAGGCCGACATCCCCGGCGGCCTGTACAAGGGCAACGATGCGCCGACCCCGTCGATCGGCGGCAAGGCCGTGCTGTCCACCTCGGCCAACGCCGACCCGGAAGTGGTCTACCAACTGGTCAAGTCGGTGTTCGACAACATCGAGCGTTTCAAGCGCCTGCACCCGGCCTTCGCCGACCTCAAGGAAGCCGACATGATCAAGGTCGGCCTGACCGCGCCGCTGCATGAAGGCGCCGCGCGTTACTACAAGGAGCGCGGCTGGCTGTAAGCGCCAGCGACGGGCCTGCCGAGCAGGCCGGTTGGCCTTCCCGGCGGGCGCTGCGCCCGATTCGCTTCTAGTGTTAAGCAAACCCGCACGGCGCAGGCCTGCGGGTTTTGCCGTTCTCCGATGACTCGAATGCAGGTTTGATCCCATGCATGACAAGCAACTCTCCACCGAGGAACTGATCGCCCAGGATGTCGGCGCGCGTCTGCCCGTCGGCGCCATGGCCCAGGTGATCGCCGGCCTGGCCCTGCTCTGGTCGCTGTTCCAGCTGTGGATCGCCTCGCCGCTGCCGTTCGTGCTCGGCTTCGGCGTGCTCAACGATACCCAGACCCGCGCCATTCACCTGGCCTTCGCCCTGCTGCTGGCGTTTCTCGCCTACCCGGCGTTCAAGCAGTCGCCGCGCGACCGCGTGCCCTTGCTGGATATCGCCCTCGGCCTGGTGGCCGCCGCCAGCGCCGCCTACCTGTTCGTCTTCTACCAGCAGCTGGCGCTGCGCCCCGGCAGCCTGACCACCGGCGACCTGGTCACCGCCTGCATCGGCATTCCGCTGCTGCTGGAGGCCACCCGCCGCGCGCTCGGCCCGCCGCTGGCGATCATCGCCCTGGTGTTTCTCGTCTACAGCCTGGCCGGCCCGTACATGCCGGGGCTGCTGGCGCACCGCGGGGTCAGTTTCAACGCCCTGGCCAACCACCAGTGGATCACCACCGAAGGGGTGTTCGGCATCGCCCTTGGCGTGTCCACCAGCTTCGTCTTCCTCTTCGTGCTGTTCGGCGCCCTGCTCGAGCGGGCCGGCGCCGGGCACTACTTCATCCAGCTGGCGTTCAGCCTGCTCGGCCACCTGCGCGGCGGCCCGGCCAAGGCGGCGGTGCTGTCGTCCGGGCTGACCGGGATGATTTCCGGCTCGTCGATCGCCAACGTGGTCACCACCGGCACCTTCACCATCCCGATGATGAAGCGCACCGGCTTCTCCGCGGAGAAGGCCGGCGCGGTGGAAGTGGCCTCCTCGGTCAACGGCCAGATCATGCCGCCGGTGATGGGCGCCGCGGCCTTCCTGATGGTCGAGTACATCGGCATGCCCTATGTCGAGATCATCAAGCACGCCTTCCTGCCGGCGGCGATCTCCTATATCGCGCTGCTCTACATCGTCCACCTGGAGTCGCTCAAGCTCGGCCTGCAGCCCATCGGCGGCCATCAGCCCAAGCCCTGGCTGCGCCGCCTGACCGGTTTCGCCTTCGGCGCGGCGCTGATCAGCGGCCTGTCGCTGGCGGTCTACTACGGCCTCGGCTGGCTCAAGCCGGCGCTCGGCGACTACGCCCTGCCGGGCATCGGCGTGCTGCTGGCGGCGGTCTACCTGGGCCTGCTGAAGGTCGCTGCCAGCGTGCCGGTGCTGCCGCCGGAAGACCCCAATGCGCCGCTGGAGTCGCTGCCCGAGACCCGCGCCGTGCTGCTCTCCGGCCTGCACTTTTTGCTGCCGGTGGTGGTGCTGGTCTGGTGCCTGATGATCGAGCGGCTGTCGCCCGGCCTGTCGGCCTTCTGGGGCAGCGTGATGCTGATCATCATCCTGCTCACCCAGCGTCCACTGCTGAGCTGGATGCGCCACGACGGCAGCCACGACCACGGCACTTTCGTCGACGGCGTGATCGACCTGCGCGAAGGCCTGATCGCCGGCGCGCGCAACATGATCGGCATCGGCATCGCCACCGCGGCGGCCGGCATCATCGTCGGCGCGGTGTCGCAGACCGGCGTCGGCTTGGTGCTGGCCGACCTGGTCGAGCTGCTGTCGATGGGCAACCTGCTGCTGATGCTGGTGCTGGTGGCGGTGTTCAGCCTGATCCTCGGCATGGGCCTGCCGACCACCGCCAACTACATCGTGGTGTCCAGCCTGCTGGCGCCGGTGGTGGTGGCGCTGGGGCAGCAGAACGGCCTGATCGTGCCGCTGATCGCGGTGCACCTGTTCGTCTTCTACTTCGGCATCATGGCCGACGTCACCCCGCCGGTGGGCCTGGCCTCGTTCGCCGCCGCCGCGGTGTCCAAGGGCGACCCGATCAAGACCGGCCTGGTGGCCTTCTTCTACAGCCTGCGCACCGCGGCGCTGCCGTTCCTGTTCATCTTCAACACCGACCTGCTGCTGATCGACGTGGACTTCTGGCACGGCGTGCTGATCTTCATCGTGGCGACCATCGCCATGCTGATCTTCGCCGCCGGCACCCAGGGCTTCTTCCTGGTGCGCAGCCGCTGGTACGAGAGCCTGCTGTTGCTGCTGGTGGCCTTCACCCTGTTCCGCCCCGGCTTCTGGATGGACAGGCTCCACGACCCCTACCAGGACGTGCCGCCGGCCCAGCTGGCGCAGGCCCTCGACGGCGTCGCCGACGGCAGCCAGCTGCGCCTGCGCGTACTCGGCGAGAACGCGGTGGGCGACCCGCGCGAGTTCACCCTGCTGCTGGCGGTGCCGGATGGCGCCTCGGGCGAGGAACGCCTGGCCAAGCTCGGCCTGAACCTCTACGAGGAGGGCGACAAGGTGCTGGTCGACAGCGTCACCTTCGGCAGCCTGGCGGCCGACGCCGGCCTGGAGTTCGACCAGCAGATCCTCAGCGTGCGGGCGCCGACCGACCGCTGGACCAAGGAGCTGATGTGGCTGCCGGGCTTTATGCTGTTCGCCCTGATCGTCTGGTTGCAGCGCCGCCGTCAGCTGCCGCAGCCGGCGTAGGGATCCGCCGTCACCACCACAAGGCAGCTTCGGCTGCCTTGTTCGTTTATGCCCCGGCGGCGGGTTGCTAGACTCGCCGACCTGACCATTCGGACAACAAGGATTCCGCCCGCCATGTCGACGCCGCGCGTGCATTACCCCTGGTACAAGAAGGAGGACACCGACGCCTTCTTCGCCCTGTTCCAGAACAACATCGCCAACTTCGTGATCATCGCCATCAGCATGCTGGGCATGGGTTTTCCCGCCGAGATCGTGTTCGGCCAGGTGTTGCCCGGTGCGGCGGTGGCGGTGATGGCCGGCAACTTCTACTACGCCTGGAGCGCCGCGCGCCTGGCTCGCAAGGAGAACCGCGCCGACGTCACCGCGCTGTCCTACGGCATCAGTACCCCGGTGATGTTCGTCTTCCTGTTCGGCGTGCTGCTGCCGGCGAAGCAGCTCACCGGCGACGCCGAGCTGGCCTGGCAGGTGGCGGTGGCGGCCTGCCTGATCAGTGGCGCGATCGAGGCGGCGATCAGCCTGATCGGCAACTGGGTGCAACGCCATCTGCCGCGCCCGGCCATGCTCGGCGCGGTGGCCGGGGTGGCGCTGACCTTCATCGCCGGCGAGATGCTGTTCAAGACCCTGGAAATTCCCATGATCGGCCTGCTGGTGCTGGCCATCACCCTGGTCGGCCTGGTGGCGCGCATCAGCATGCCGTTACGCCTGCCGGCCTCGCTGTTCGCCATCGTCGTCGGCACCGCGCTGGCCTACCTGGTCGGCGCCGCCGACAGCGGCAAGTTCGGCGACGCCTTCACCCACCTGGGTTTCTACCCGCTGCTGCCCAACCTGGCCTGGTACGAGGGCCTGGGTCTGCTGTTCACCAGCATGCTGGCGCTGATGACGGTGATCCTGCCGATCACCCTGTACAACGCCATCGAGACCATGAACAACGTCGAGGCCATGAGCGCCGCCGGCGACCGCTACAGCGTGCGTGAATGCCAGGCGGTGGACGGCGTCGGCACCCTGCTCGGTGCGCTGTTCGGCGGGGTGTTCCCCACCACCGTGTACATCGCCACCGTGGGCTCGAAATGGATGGGCGCCGGGCGCGGCTACAGCCTGCTCAACGGCGCGGTCTATGGCCTGGCCACCATGTTCGGCCTGATCGCCTTTATCGCCGCGCTGATCCCGGTGTCGGTGGTGGCGCCGATTCTGGTGTTCGTCGGCATGTCGATGATCGCCACCGCCTTCAACAGCAACCACGCCCGTTACTACCCGGCGGTGGCCCTGGCCATGCTGCCGTACTTCGCCAACTACCTGATGACCCGCTTCAACCGCGGCGCGCCGGAGGTGGTGCAAGGCATCTCCTCGGCCATCGGCGCCCTCGGCCAGGGCGCCATGTTCAGCGCCATCCTGCTCGGCGCCATGTGCGTGGCGGTGATCGACCGTCAGTTCCGCCAGGCCACCGCCTTCGCCCTGGTCGCCGCGGCCATGGCCTGCGTCGGCCTGATGCACGCGCCCAAGCTGGCCTGGTACGCCGCGCCGGACTTCGTCCACGGCTACCTGCTGATGGCGCTGTTCTTCGCCTGGTACGCCTGGCGCGGGGTGGAGCCGGCGCCGGCTGCGCGCGCCGCCGACGCGGACTGAGGCGGAGGCTATTCGCCGCCTTCTTCGAGTTGCAGCGCGCCGGTCTCGCCGCCCTCCAGCACCACGTAGGCGCTGGAGCAGAACAGCGAATTGAGGCGCTTCATGTCGGCGATCAACTCCAGGTGCAGTGAGCTGGTCTCGATGCTCTGCACCACCTGGCGCTGCAGCCGGCCGATATGCGCATGGGCCAGGCGCCGCTCCTGGGCGCGGAAGCGGCGCTTCTCGCGCAGCAGCTGGCTGGCGCTGGCGTGATCGGCGCTGAGGAACACGTTGAGGCCCAGGCGCAGGTTGGCCATCAGCTGTCCGTGCAGGCTGGTCAGCTCCTCCAGGCCCTTGTCGGAGAAGGCCCGGCGCTGCGCGGTCTTCTCGTTCTGGATCTTGCCGAGCATGCGTTCGATCAGCTCGCCGGCCTGCTCCAGGTTCACCGCCAGCTCGAGCACCTCGGCCCAGCGCCGGCTCTCGTGTTCGCTCATCGCCTCGCGCGGGATCTGCGCCAGGTACAGCTTGACCGCCCGGCACAGGCTGGCGACGTCGTCATTGAGCAGGCGCAGCTCCTTGCTCGTCGCCGGCTGGTTGTGTTCCAGCACCGGCAGCAGGTGGCCGAGCATAGCCTCGATCAGGTCGCCGATGCGCAGCGTTTCGCGTACCGCATTGGCCAGTGCCAGGCTCGGCGTGGCCAGCGCCGTGGCGTCCAGATGACGCGCGCGGGCGATGCCGGCCTCTTCGGCGCGGTCCGGCATCAGCCAGTTGCAGAAGCGCGCCATCCAGCCCACGGTGGGCAGCATCAGCAGGGCGCGCAAGCCGTTGTAGAGCAGGTGGAAGAAGATCACCAGCTCGGCCGGACGCCAGTTCAGGCCGTCCAGCCAGTTGGCCAGCGGCTGCAGCAGCGGCAGCACCAGCAGCAGGCCGATCAGCTTGTAGATCAGGCTGCCCAGCGCCACGCGGCGACCGGCCGGGGTCTGCAGGCTGCTGGTGAGAAAGGCCAGCAGACCGCTGCCGATATTGGCGCCGATCACCAGGCCGATGGCCACCGGCAGGCTGATCAGCCCGGCGCCGGCCAGGGTCGCGGTGAGCAGCACGGCGGCCAGGCTGGAGTAGGTGAGCAGGGCGAACAGCGCGCCGACCAGGGCGTCGAGCAGCAGGTCGCCGGTCAGCGAGGCGAACAGCACGCGGATGCCGCGTGCCTCGGTGATCGGCGTGGCGGCGGCGACGATCAGCTCCAGCGCCAGCAGCATCAGGCCCAGACCGATGGCCACGCGGCCGAGCTGGCCGGCGCGGGTCTGCCGCCGCGAGAGGAAGAAGATCACCCCGAGGAAGATCAGCAGCGGGCTCAGCCAGCTCAGGTCGAGGGTCAGCACCCGCGCCATCAGCGCGGTGCCGACGTCGGCGCCGAGCATGATCGCCAGCCCCGGCGCCAACGCCATCAGGCCCTGGGCGACGAAGGAGGTGACCAGCAGCGCGGTGGCGTTGCTGCTCTGCACCAGCGCGGTGACGCCGATGCCGGCGGCGAAGGCCAGCGGCCGGCGGCCGACGTTGTGGCTGAGGATCTTGCGCAGGTGCGAGCCGTATACCCGCAGGATGCCGGTACGCACGATGTGGGTGCCCCAGACCAGCAGGGCGATGGCGGACAACAGATTGAGCAGGGTCAGCATAAGGCGGCTCCCCCTTGCGAGCCCGCTGGCGATCGGTCGCGATCGCGACGCAGGTTGCGTAGCCGGCCGGCGAGAAATGTTTTATCCGGCTTGTACTTAGCATCGGCCGGAATTCGCCGTTGCGCCAGTCGCGCGGTGAGCGGGCACTGGTTAACCTAGCGGCCTCTACACTATGGCCACTGGAGCGAATTCGTTGCGTTCGGGCGCTGGGCCGACGCTAAGGCTGGGGATCGATGGCGGGACAATGGCGGGCGGGCCTGCTCCTGGGGCTAGCGCTGAACGGCGCCGCCTGGGCGGCCGAGCTGCGCCTGGTGACCGGCGACGATTACGCGCCCTTCACCGGCCAGAGCCTGCCCGGCGGCGGCCTGCTGACCCAGGTGGTGCACGCCGCCCTGGCCGAACGCGGGCTGTCCGCCACGCTGGCGTGGCAGCCGTGGAAGCGCGGTTACCTGAAGACCCTGCGCGGCGACTACGACGCCACCTTCCCCTATGTCCCCGGCGCCCAGCGCCAGGCGGAATTCCTCTACTCGGCGCCGCTGTTCGTCGCCGAACAGCACCTGTTCAGTCGCGCCGGCGATGCCATCGAGGTGGCGGATCTGTCGCGCCTGGCCGGCAAGCGCCTGTGCTACCCGCTCGGCTGGCAGCCGCCGGCGCCGATCCAGGCATTGCTCGACCAGGGCCTGCTGACCCGCCATTCGCCGCTCGGCCTCAACGAGTGCGCGCGCCTGCTGCTGCTGGCGCGCGACGACCTGTTCATCGCCGACCGCCGCCTGGGCGAGAGCGCCCTGCGCGCCACCGGGGCGCCGGCGAGCCGCTTCTACCGCTCGCAGGGGGTGTTCGGCAACAGCACCCTGCACCTGATCGTGCCGCGTAACCATCCGCGCGGCGCCGAGCTGATCGCCGAATTCGACCTCGGCCTGGCCGCCTTGCAGGCCAGCGGCGCCTACCAGCGCCTGCTCGAGGCCTATCTGCAGCCGCCTGAGCTCAGCCCAGCAGCGCCATGATCGCCACCAGGCTGCCCGCCGCCAGCAGCGTCTGCAGGGTGATGATGCCGGCCATCAGCTGGCTGTCGCCGCCCAGCTGGCGGGTCAGCACATAGGCCGTCGGCGCGGTGGGCAGGGCGAAGAACAGCACCAGCACGGCGCTCTCCATCGCCGGCAGGGCCAGCGCCCAGGCCACCGCCCAGGCCAGCAGCGGCATGGCCAGCAGGCGCAGGGCGCTGTTCCACCCCAGCGCCGGAATTTCCCCGCCGAGCTGCTCGGGTTTGAGCGCCGCGCCGACGCAGAGCAGGCCCAGCGGCAGGCTGGCTGCGGCCAGCAGGCCGAGCAGGCGATCGCTGCCGCCGGGCAGGCCGATGCCGGCGAGGTTGACCAGGGCGCCACCGACGCAGGCGAGAATCAGCGGGTTCTTGGCGATCGGCAGCAGCAGGCCGCGCGCGCTGACGCCGCGCTCGGCGGTCAGCGACCAGACCGACAGCACGTTCACCGTCGGCACCATCAGCGCCAGCATCAGCGCGGCGAGGGTCAGGCCGTCCTGGCCGAACAGGCTGCCCACCGCGGCCAGGCCGAGGTAGGTGTTGAAGCGCAGGATGCCCTGGGTGAAGGCGCCAAAACGCGCGGCCGGCCAGCCGCGCAGACGGCGCAGCAGCAGCAGGGCAAACCAGGCGATGCCGAGGCCGAGCAGCACCGCCAGCGCCAGGCGCGGCAGCGCCGGGTTGCTCAGCGGCGCCTGGGCCAGGCTGGAGAACAGCAGGGCGGGGAACAGGATGAAGTAGTTGAGGCGCTCGGCGCCGGGCCAGAACGCCTCGCTGGGGAAGTCGCGCAGGCGCAGCCAGTAGCCGGCGACTATCATGGCGAACAGCGGCCAGAGGGCCAGCAACAGGTCGATCACGGCAGCTTCTTCCATGGGCAAAGCGGCGATAGTCGACCAGCTGCGCGCCTCGGCGCAAGCCTTCAGCTCGGCGGCAGGGCGCTGATGCGCAGGTGGAAGTCGAGCCGTTCCCAGTCCTCGCGGCGGTTGGCCAGGGTCGGCGTCGAGTGCAGGACGATGCGGTGCTCGCCGTCCGCCGTGCGGCGGTAGCCGGGGCGCGCCGGCTCCCAGTCCGAGCCGCGGAACTCCAGCGGCGCCATGCCGAACTGGCGGATCAGCAGGGCTTCCAGGGCCTCGGCCTGGCCGGCGGCGACCCGGTACAGCGCCGCGCCGTCGCCCTCCTCGGCGCAGCCGGCGAACTGCGCCGGCAGCTCCAGTTGCCAGCGCTGCAGCCAGTCGATGCAGGCGCGGTCGTCCTGCTCGGCGAGCAGGGCCGTGGCGACCAGCAGCAGGGGCAGGAGCAAGGCGCGCATGGGCAACCCGGGGCGTTGAGGTGACCGTCAGAGTCTAGACTGCTGGCGAGCCCTTCGCGGAGTTCCTGCCATGCCCGCCTCGCACCAGGGCGGCTGCCATTGTGGCCAGCTGCGCTACGCCTTCGACGCCCCGCTCGCGGATATCGCCCACTGCCATTGCGCGGATTGCCGGCGCAGCAGCGGCGGCATCCTGGTCACCTGGCTGACGGTGCCGCTGAGCAGTTTCCGCTGGCTGCGCGGCACGCCCGCCGAGTACGCCAGCACGCCGACCTGCACGCGCAGCTTCTGCCCTCACTGCGGTGCCCAGCTGACCCTGTTCAGCACGCTCAGCCCGCACAGCCTGGATATCAGCGTGGCCTGCCTCGACCAGCCCGAGCGGGCGCCGGCGGATCGGCATATCTGGGTGCGCAGCCGGCTGCCCTGGCTGAGCGTCGACCCGCAGTTGCCGGAGGAAGACGAGGAGATTCTCTAGCCGGTCGCGGGTGCGGGGTATCGCGGGGCCGCCCGGGCTGCGCGCACCAGATTCCCGGCCGTATAACTCAGGGCAACTGCAGGCCGCCGCTGTCTTGGTGCAACTTGCGCAGGTGCGCGCCGAGGGCCACCAGGTTGGCCTCGTTGGCCTGCAGCTCGGCCAGGCGCGCGGGCGCCAGCAGCTTGCGCACTTCCGCGTCGAGCTCGTCGCTGAGCTGACGCAGTTGCTGCTGGCGCTGCCGGCTCTGGGTTTCCAGGCTGTGCCATTCGCCGGCCTGGGGCAGGCCGTAGCCGCCGTCGAGCAGCTCGGCCGGGCGGCTGAGAAAGCCGCTGCCGGCCAGTATCTGCTCCAGCGCCGCACCGGCCTTGTCCAGGTTCGGGTCGCCGGCGGCGCGGCCGCTCAGGTAGCGGCGCTTGAGCTCGTCCTGGGCCAGCAGCAACTGGCGGCGCAGGGCCGCCTGTTCCAGCAGCAGCAGGGCGGCGCTGGCGCGCAGGTCGGCCTCGGCGAACCAGTCACGGCGTGCGCTGGCGGGCTGTTCCAGCCAGGCCTCGACGTTGTCCTGGGCGATTGGCAGACGCTGGCGCAGCACGGCGAACATGGCCTGGTAGCGCTCGCGGAACGAATCGAAGCGATAGCCCAGGCGCAGCGCCTCGCGGGGATCGTCGAGCACCGCGGTGTCGGCCAGGCCGCGCGCCGCCAGCAGTTGCAGCAGGCCGTTGGGCAGGATGCTGTCGAGCGCCTGCAGATCGGGATGCGCGGTGCCGCTGCGCAGCAGCTTGAGGGTCTCCACCGCGCAGTTGTTGGAGATGAAGTAGTAGTCGCCGTCGTAGCTCCAGTGCTGCTCGACGGCGCGCGCGACCAGCTGTTCCAGTTCGTCGCGCGACAGCTTGAGCGGCACCGAGGCCAGGCTGCGCAGCTCGACCTTGGTGTACTCCTCGACCACCTGCTCCAGCGGCAGGACGAACAGCCGCGAGGGGTAGACGCCGGTCAGGCCGTCCCAGCTCGACAGCTGCAGGTCGCCGACGAAGGCGCGGTAGGACAGCACCAGGTGCTGGTCGAGATCCAGCCGGCAGTCGGGGCCGCGCGGTCGGCCCGGCGCGCACACCACCAGGCGCAGCATGCTGTGGCCCCAGCGGCTCATCCATTGCTGGTTGGCCTCGGCCAGCAGGTAGTCGACCGCATAGACCCGCTCGGGATCGAGGCGGCCCAGCGGCTGGCGGGCGAAGTCGCGGCCGGCGTTGAGGTAGGCATGACCGCCGGCGCAGTCGGCCTGCGCCGGCGCCCAGGCGAAATGCTCGCGAAAGTAGCGCGCCAGCGACGGCCTACGGCAGGCGTAGCCGGGGTCGAGGAGGAAATACTCGAGGTTGACCGCGACGAACTCCAGCGGCCGGCTCAGCTCGTAGACGTCCGGGCTGCGCGCGACCTGGCCGTTGTCCTGCTCGCGCGCGCCGCGCCGGCCGACCTGCTGCGCCCAGCCGGCCAGGTCGAGCAGACGCGGGTCGTCGCTGAGGGTGAAGCGCCGCGCGGTCTGCCCGCGGCAGCTGTCCGGCAGGCCGACCAGGCCCCGCGACTCGGCGCGTTGCCGGCAGCGCTGCAGTTGCCGGCGCTGCGCCGCGGGCCAGAGTTGGGCGCGGTCGTAGAGGTGAGTCAGCTCGTGGATCAGGGTGGCGAGCAGCTCGCGGCGCTGGCTGCCGTGTACGCGTCCGGTCTGCGTCGTGGCGGCCGTGCCGTCGGTCAGCGCCGGCAGCAGGCTGGCATTGAGCTCGATGCCGGACCAGCGACCGACGCGGCCGTAGGCGTTGGCCGGCAGGTCGTCGCGCCAGGCGACCTTCACGCTGCGCGCCAGGCGCTGGACGAAGCTCGGCGGCAGGGCGGCCAGGGCGTCGTCGAGCAGCGCCTGGCTGGCCTGGCGCTCGGCGGCGCTCAGCTGGTCGTGCTCCAGCACCAGGCGCAGCTCGGCCTGGACGCCGCCGCTGAGCGCCAGCAGCGCGGCGCAGCACCAAGCGCGCAGGGACCTCACAGGGCGAGAATGGCTTCGGCCAGTTGCAGGTCGCTGGCGCTGCGCGCTTGCGGCAGTTGCGTGCGGATCGCCAGCAGCGCCGCCTCCAGCTGCGCGCCGCGGATCTCGCCGGCGCTGGCGACGAAGCTGGCGGCGTCGTCGCGGGCCTGCACCACCAGCTTCATGTCGCGCAGCGAGGTGGTGGTATCGGAGGTGAAGTCGATGCTGCGATCCAGGGCGCGGACGATGATATTGCTGGTGGCGACCACGGTTTGCGCCTGGGCGAGGCCGCTGAACAGGGCGCAGGCGGTGGCGAGGACGAGAAGCGAATGACGCATGGAGAAACTCCGCAAACGGCGAATGGACGGTTGGACGAGCCCGCGCGGTTGGGGTTCCGCAGGCGGGCGCGTATGCCCGTGCAGTTTACGGGGCCGGCGCGCGCCGGTCAGCAACTGGGCCGGCCGGCGTTGCCTGGGGAGCAATCAGAGGCTGAGGATGGCCTCGGCCAGGTGCAGATCATCGGCCGCTGCCAGCGCCGGCACCTGGCTGCGGATATGCAGCAGCGCCGCCTCCAGCTGCACGCCGCGGATCTCGCCGGCGCTGGCGACGAAGCTGGCGGCATCGTCACGGGCGGCGAGCACGACCTTGTCGTCGCGCAGCGAGGAACTGATATCCGAGGTGGCCTCGCTGGTCGCGGCGACGCCGCTGACGATGGCGTCGGTGGTGACCACGAAGCTGGTGGCGGAGGCGCTGGTGGCCAGCGCCAGGAGGGTGGCGGCGCTCAGGATGCGGAAGGCGGTCATGGGATATTCCTCAACGGGCGAGATGGGCGGTGCAGAGGGCCTGCAGCCGGAATAACAAGCCTAGCTCAGGGGCGCTTGCGCCGACCAGTTGCTGGCGTTCTGCCGGCGCGTCTTTCAGAGGAATTTCACCGCGCCACGATTGCGTCGGATGGCAAAGGCTGAGATGCTCTTCGAGCATAAAAAGCAGGTATTGCTAAGTAAAATGCCGCCATCGTGCGAAGACTCTCGCCTTCAGTCGGAGTGGATCGTCTCCGGCAGCTCTGCAGATGTGTCACCAATAACAATTAAATGCGCATTCCGGGCCATGGCCCGTGTTAGTGGGGTTGTTCTCGCGTCATGATCATCCTTGTGGCATCGAAAATCGATCAGGCCAGTATCCACGGTTCTCTCGGCAAACCCGAATACAGCTACTTCTTCCTGATGAAGGATTTCCTCCCGGTGCTCGAACGCCTGGGGCGGGTGCAGGTCGTTCGCAGTCTGGCCGAGATCGAGCAACTCGCCGCGCAGCACCGCGCGGCCGGCGAAACCGTGGTGTTCCTCAGTTTCAGCCCGCCGCACCAGGCCCCGCTGGGGCTGAGTTGCCCGACCCTCAGCGTGTTCGCCTGGGAGTTCGACAGCCTTCCGTCGGTGGCCTGGGATGGCAATCCGCAGAATGACTGGCGTTACGCATTCGCCCATCTTCAAGGTGCCATCAGCACTAGTCGCGAAGCTGCAGCCCTTGTCGAAGAAGCCATGCCGTCCGATTACCCGGTCGTCGCCCTGCCGGCGCCGGTCTGGGATCGCTATCGCGGTGACCCGGCGACAGTGCGCAACTGCCCGCAGCTTGGCGAACGCCAGTTCCCATTTGCCGGTCTGGTGATCGACAGTCCGACGCTAGGGTTATCAGCGGATGGTCTGGTGCGTAAACAGCCGGTTTCCGAGCCTGAGCCCGAACCAGTTATGCAAACACCGCTACCCGAGCTGGCTCGTGAGAATCGTTTCAATCGCGCCTGGCATGAGACCAAGGCGCTAGCTTACGGCTGGTGGCATGAGATCGGCCTGCCAATGCTGGCAGTCAATTCTCCCCCTCAACACGATGTCCCTGCTCCTGCGGCAGCTACGGTACCAACGAGCGCGCCGCCGGCCGTGTCGATCAGCGTGACCGGGGTGGTCTATACCACCGTACTCAACCCGGCCGACAGCCGCAAGAACTGGGTCGAGCTGATCACCGCATTCTGCTGGGCCTTCAAAGATCGCGACGATGCCACGCTGATCGTGAAGATGACCCACCACGATCTCGAGTACTACCGCATCGTTCTGATGACCCTGCTGTCGCGCCTGGCGCCCTTCAGTTGCCGGGTAGTCGTGTTGCACGGCTTTCTTGAGGACCAGCAGTATCGGCAACTGATCGAGGCCTCCAGCTACTACGTCAACGCCTCCTCCGGCGAGGGCCTGTGCCTGCCGCTGATGGAGTTTCTCAGTGCCGGCAAGCCGGCCATCGCGCCGACCCACACGGCCATGGCCGACTATGTCGACGAGCGGCTGGCGTTCCTGGTGAAGTGCGCGCTGGAACCCTTCTGCTGGCCGCACGATCCGACCGGGATCTTCATGACTCATCGCCATCGGCTGAACTGGCAGTCGCTGGTCGAGGCCTACCGACACAGCTATCGGGTGGCCAAGGACGAACCCGAGCGTTATCGCGAGATGGCGCGACAGGCCGATGCGCGGATGCAGGCGTTCGCCTCCATCGAGCGGGTGGCCGGGCCGCTTGGCGCGTTTCTCGAACGGATTGCCGCGACGCAATCGGCGCAGGCCGAGCTGGGTTGTGCAGGGAGTGCGGTGCTATGAGATTCCTGGTCTATTCGCAAGTGAGCGCGGCTAAGATCGCCAGCAGCATGGGCCTGCCGGAGTACAGTTACTACTTCGTCCTGCGCGACTTCCTGCCGGTGCTGCAGGCGCTGGGCGAAGTCCTGGTGGTCGAAGATCCCGAGCAGGAGGTCGACCGGCTGTACGACGAAGCACGCGCCGCCGGCGAGCGGTGCCTGTTCCTGTCCTTCTCGCCGCCGCACAAGACTCCCCTGCAGCTGCGCTGTCCGACCGTTCCGGTGTTCGCTTGGGAATTCGACAGCATTCCCAACGAGTCCTGGCTGGATGAGCCGCAGCAGGATTGGCGGCACGTGCTGAAGATCTGCGGCGGCGCCATCACCCACTCGCAGATGATCGTCGCGGCGGTGCGTCGGGAGATGGGCGCGGATTTTCCTGTCATTTCGGTGCCCTCGCCGGTCTGGGATAAGTTCGCCGCGCTGCGCGCGCAGCCGGGGTCGTTGCCCTTGGCGGATAGCGTGAGCATTCGCGTGCGCTCGGGTGTGGTGGTGGACAGCCGCGACCCCACGCTGAGCCCCTATATCTTCGGTCCCGACGCCACTGCGCGGGTGGTGCAGGCGATCCGCGAGCACGAGAATGCCATGGCGCGCGCGCAAGGCAGCAGTGTGGCGGTCGAGCCGCCGGCCGGCCGCCGGCAGTCGCGGTATCGCATCACTCGGCGTTACCTGGGCGAGTGGTACCTGAAGGTGCTGCAGCCGCTGCTGCCTTTTCTGCCGGGGCGGGCAGAGCCATTGGTCGAGCTGGTGGCGGAGAGCCCCGATACGCCCCTGGAGCCGCGCAATACCGTCGAACCGCCGCATCCTGCGGCCAAAGGTGTCACGCCGAAGATGCCCGATTGGCAACCCGGCGAGTCGGAGCTGCAGCTGTCCGGGGTGATCTTCACCGCGCTGTTCAACCCCTATGATGGGCGCAAGAACTGGGCCGACATGCTGACCGCCTTCTGCGCGGCATTTCGCGATACGCCCGACGCCACCCTGGTGTTCAAGCTGGGGCACCACGAGTACCTGTCGGCCATGCACGACATGCTGATCTGGATGGCGCGCATGCCCAGGTTCAGCTGTCGTGTGGTGCTGCTGCACGGCTATCTGGAGGGTGGTGACTTCGACACCCTGATCCGCGCCAGCGCATTCGCCGTCAACGCTTCCCACGGCGAGGGGCAGTGCCTGCCGCTGATGGAATTTCTGTCCTGCGGCAAGCCGGCGATTTCGCCGCGGCATTCGGCGATGGTCGACTACATCGACGAGCAGGTGGCCTTCGTGGTCGACAGCTGGCTGGACTCCACCGCCTGGTCGCACGACCCACGGCTGGCCTACCGCACCCAACGCCATCAGATCGACTGGGCATCGCTGCGCGATGCCTATCGGGCCGCCTATGAGTGCATCAAGGCGGACCCACAGCGTTATCAACGGTTATCTCGCCATGCGATCGAGCGCATGCGTGAGCATTGTTCGCGGCAGGCGGCCATGGGCAAGTTATCGGCATTCCTGTGTCGGGAACAGGAGCTGTCGGCATGAAAAGGCTATTGGGCTGGTGGCGGGGCCGAGCTGCCAAGCATGCCGCCGTATCGGCACCTGCGGCAGCGGATACAGCGATGCCAGGCTACGTGGATTCGCGCGACTGCGGCTTGGTCGACGCGGTACAAAGTGGCTGGTTCCAGAATCACAGCGATGAGCTGTTCTCCGGGTTCCCGGTGGGTGATCAGGACGTCGTCCTGGATGTCGGTTGTGGTGCCGGCGGCGCGACCCTGTTCTGTGCCAATCGGGGTGCCCATGTGGTGTTCACCGATGTGGTGGCCGAAAAGATCGAGGCGTTGCGCGCCAAGCTCGCGAGCACGCCCGCGCGGGCCATCGAAGGGCTGGTGTCGGACAGCATGCCGCTGCCGCTGGACAACCATTACGCGACTCGAATCATCGCGCTGGAAATGCTCGAGCATGTGGACGATCCGGCTGCGGTGCTGCGCGAACTGGTACGAGTAGGGCAGCCGGGGGCGCTCTATCTCTTGGCCGTGCCCGATGCGGAAGGTGAAAAAGTGCAGCTTGACTGCGCTCCGGCGCATTACTTCCGCCAGCCGAATCACATCCACATCTTCGAGCGCGAGGCATTCGCTAAGTTGGTGGAGGATGCCGGATTGGTGGTCGAGCGCCGCTCTTCCTATGGTTTCTACTGGAGCATGTGGATGCTCATCTACTGGTCGCAGCTGCGAGCCTCCGGGCGGGAGCTGGCCGGGGAAACCCACGATGTGGTGCATCCGCCCTATTCGCCCCTGCTGGATGACTGGGCCAGTCTCTGGCATCGCCTGATCCAGATGCCGGATTTCGCGCCGATCAAGCAGCACCTGGATCGTTTGTTGCCCAAGAGCCAGGTCATCGTCGCGCGTAAGCCCTATTGAACACTGCATGTACGGCCCTCGGCCGAAACAGGAAGTCTCCATGCTGAATCGCTTGAAACGCCTCATTTCCCCCGTCAGCGAGCCAGAGCCTGCGGTTCCGTGCGAGACCGCCCTACCGGCGGCAAGCGAGCCCGAAATCGATATCGGGTTGATCGATATTCACCAGAGCGGCTGGTTGCAGAACGACACCGGCGAACTGGTCCGCGGCTTTGCGATCACCGCCGAGGATGTCGTGCTCGATATCGGCTGTGGTGAGGGGGGCTACGCGCTTTTCAGTGCCCGCCAGGGGGCCGAGATCATTCTTGCCGACGTCGCTGCCGACAAGCTCGAAACCGCCCGCGCGCGGCTGGAGAAAGAGGGCGCGCGCAGCGTTCGTACGCTGGTGACCGATGCCAATCCCATACCGCTGGCCGATGGCGTGATCAGCCGGGTCGTGGCCATGGAGGTGCTCGAGCATGTCGAGGATCCCGCCCAGTTCATGGCCGAACTGGTGCGCGTCGCCAGACCGGGCGCACTGTTTCTGCTGACGGTACCGGACGAGGTCATCGAAGGCGTACAGAAGCACATCGCGCCCCCGGTCTATTTCGAACGGCCCAACCATATTCGTATCTTCAAGCGCGGCGAACTGGAGCAACTGGCGCTGGAGGCGGGGCTGAGCGTGGAGAGCAGCATGCAGTACGGTTTCTATCACGCCGTGTGGTGGTCGCTGTACTGGGCCTGTGAGAACCAACCGCTCAGCCCACCCTGGCATCCGCTGTTGGAAAACTGGTCGCAGACCTGGTCGACGCTGTTGTCGCTGCCTGCCGGGCCGCGCATCAAGGCGGCATTGGATGCGGTTATGCCGAAAAGCCAAGTTGTAATTGCGCGCAAGCCCTGAGGCAGCCGTTACCCAATGAGAACCCGTATCGGCGATATTGAAATCCTGCGTGGCGTCGCGGTGTTGATGGTGGTCTTCCACCACGCCGCCGACAACCTGTTTACTTGGGACACGCCCAATATGGAGCGGTTCTACAGCTACTTCAGTGGCTGGGTCGGAGTGGATCTGTTCTTCGCTATCTCTGGCTTTGTGATCGCGCGTGATCTCGTGCCGCAGCTGCTGACGGTGCCGCGTGGCGAGGCGACTACGCGCATGGTTCTGGCCTTCTGGGTTCGTCGAGCTTGGCGACTGCTGCCATCGGCATGGCTATGGCTGCTGGTGATGTTGATTGCCTCGCTAGCTTTTAATCAGACCGGCGCATTCGGTTCGTTCCGCACTAATCTGGAGGCAACGGTTGCCGGGGTATTGCAGGTGGCCAACTTCCGCTTGGCCGAGGCCTTTATGCAATGGCCCTATGGAGCGAGTTTCGTTTACTGGAGTCTTTCGCTGGAAGAGCAGTTTTACCTGTTGTTCCCTCTGCTGATTCTCTTGGTGCGCCGCTATCTGCTGCACGTCATGATCTTGTTGGTGCTGTTTCAGTTTTTCTTGGTGCGTACACCTACATTGATGTTCTTTCGTACCGATGCATTGGCGCTAGGAGTGCTTTTGGCGTTATGGACACAGCATTCATCATATTGGCTTTTCAAGCCAAATTTTCTTGGGCGGTATAAATGCGGGCTGGTTGTGGTTCTGGTGGCGCTGCTCTGTCTTTGGGTACTGGGATCGGACCAATTACGCGGCGTTGACAGCAAAATCGGCATGATTGCACTGGTTTCTGCTGTGCTTGTCTGGGTGGCATCCTACGACAGGAGCTATCTGGGTTTCCCCAAGCCGCTCTCGAGCCTACTGATTTGGCTGGGCGCACGATCCTATGGCATCTACCTGATTCATATACCGGCTTTTTATTTCACGCGAGAACTCTGGTTTCGTACGGATGCGGCGGCGCAAGGTTTTAATGGCGACTTCTTCTATCCCTTCGTAATTACGGCTTGTCTGCTAATTGTGGTGTTGAGTGAGTTGAACTATCGCCTGCTGGAGATTCCATTGCGCGACCATGGAAAGCGAGTCGCGCGAAGAATCAGGGGTGGGCGCGATAGCGTCGTGGATATGTCTGAACCGGTCAGGCCTCAATAAACAGTGGAATCCATGAATAATCAGGACTTCGTCTCCCCGCAATTCATTTCCTACGCCCAGAACTTCGAGGACGTGATGCTTTGGCGCGCCCTCAAGCTGTTCGGCCCTGGCCATTACGTCGACGTAGGGGCCAACCACCCCACTCTCGATTCGGTGACCCGTTCGCTGTATGAACGAGGCTGGCGTGGCATCAATATCGAACCGGTCCGGCACTATTACCAGGCCCTGTGCGATGAGCGCCCGCAAGACACCAACCTGTGTGTGGCGGTGGGCGATCAGGAAGGCGAGTTGGTCTTCTTCGAGTCGGCAGATACCGGTCTTTCGACCCTGAGCCATGAGATGGCGGAACTGCAACAGGCCGAAGGCATTCCTTTCCTGCGGCGTACGGTGCAGACGAAACGGCTGGTGGACATCTGCGATCAATACCTGCCTGTCGCCGCGCCCTTTCATTTCCTCAAGATCGATGTCGAGGGTTTCGAGCGCAATGTGCTGCAAGGCATGGATTTTCAACGCTGGCGGCCGTGGATCATTCTGATCGAGTCCGCCTTCGACAAGACGCCCGAATGGGAGGCGCTGATTCTGCAGGCTGGGTATGAACCGGCGCTGTGCGATGGGATCAATCGTTACTACGTCGCCGCGGAACGCCACGAATTGCTGGTTCCGCTGGCCTTGCCGCCAAACATTCTGGATGAGTTCCAGCTGTGCCGCGGTCATCGCCTGAGCCACCCGCTGACAGAGGCGGATCAAGCGCAGGATCAACTGACCGCCATGCGTCAGCGGGCAGAGACGGCAGAGGCCCAGTTGGCGGCGATATACGGCAGCCGGCTGTGGTCCGTGGTCAGGCTGTTAACCGCTGGCAGGGGCAGGCTGAAAACTTTGCTGTCGTCGCGCTTCAACGGTTGAGGCTGGGACGCTACCGAGCGGAACTGGAGGTGAGGTGAGAAAGTTACTCGTTACAGGCTTGGGCGGCTTCGTAGGGCAGCATCTCGAGGCGCGCCTGCAGGAGCCAGCAGTTGGCGGCTGGCAGCTGATGGCGACGCAGCCCCACGATCTGACCGATGCGGCAACGCTCGATGCATGGCTGGCCGCCGACTGTCCCGATGCAGTCATCCACCTGGCTGGCCAGACCTTCGTGCCCGAGGCTTTCCGCGATCCTGCGCGCACTCTGCAAGTCAATCTGCTCGGTACCCTCAACCTGCTGCAGGCACTCAAGCGCAGAGGCTTCAGCGGCACCTTTCTCTACGTCAGCTCGGGCGACGTGTATGGCCAGGTGGACGAGGCGCATATGCCCATCGCGGAGGCTCTGGCACCGCGTCCGCGCAATCCTTACGCGGTCAGCAAGGTTTCCGCCGAACTGCTCTGCCAGCAGTGGAGCTACGCCGAGCCTTGGCGCATTATGGTGGCGCGCCCGTTCAACCACATAGGCGCGGGGCAGAGCGAGTCGTTCGTGATTTCCAGTATGGCCAGGCAGTTGGTACGGGTGTGCCATGGCTTGCAGCCACCACGCCTGGAGGTGGGCGATATCGATGTGACGCGGGACTTTCTCGATGTTCGCGATGTCATCGAAGCGTACCTGCTACTGCTGGACAAGGGAGTGAGTGGCGAGGTCTACAACGTGTGCTCCGGCCAGGAGCGCAAGGTGCGCGACATGATCGCGGAGATGGCCCGTTTGGCGGGGGTGGAGGTGGAACTGGTGCAGGACCCGGCTCGCATGCGGCGAGCCGAACAGCGTCGGGTTGTCGGTAGCTCCGACAAGTTGCAAAGAGAGACCGGGTGGAAACCCGGCGTACACATCACGGATACCCTGCAGAGCGTGCTCTCTGACTGGGCTGCGAGAGAATCACAATAATATGAACAAGAGTGCACTGATCACAGGAGTTACCGGCCAGGATGGCGCCTATCTCGCCAAGCTGCTGCTGGAAAAAGGCTATCGGGTCCATGGTCTGGTGGCCCGGCGCAGTACCGACACACGTTGGCGTCTGCGTGAGTTGGGTATCGAGAGTGAGATCAATTACCTGGACGGGGATCTGGCCGACGCCTGCTCCGTGCAGCGTGCACTGCTAAAGGCCGGTCCGGACGAGGTGTACAACCTCGGCGCGCAAAGTTTCGTCGGCTCGTCCTGGGACCAGCCGGTCACGACCGGCATCGTCGACGGTCTGGGCGTCACCCATATGCTCGAGGCCATTCGCCAGTTCAGCCCGCAGAGCCGTTTCTACCAGGCCTCGACCAGCGAGATGTTCGGCCTGATCCAGGCCGAGCGGCAGGACGAGAGCACGCCGTTCTATCCACGCAGTCCCTACGGCGTGGCCAAGCTCTATGGCCACTGGATCACCGTGAACTACCGCGAGAGCTTCGGCCTGCATGCTTCCAGTGGCATCCTGTTCAACCACGAGTCGCCGCTGCGCGGTATCGAGTTCGTCACCCGCAAGGTCACCGACGCGGTGGCGCGGATCAAGCTCGGCAAGCAGCGCGAGTTGCGCCTGGGCAACATCGACGCCAAGCGTGACTGGGGCTTTGCCGGCGATTATGTCGAAGCCATGTGGCTGATGCTGCAGCAGGAGCAGGCCGACGACTATGTGGTGGCCACGGGGGTGACCACCACGGTGCGGGACATGTGCCGCATCGCCTTCGAGTATGTCGAGCTGAACTATGAGGATCATGTGGTGATCGATCCGGCGTTCTTCCGTCCGGCCGAGGTCGAGGTACTGCTCGGCAATCCGGGCAAGGCCGAGCGGATGCTCGGCTGGACGCCGAAGACCAGCCTGGAAAGCCTGATCCGCATGATGGTGGATGCCGATCTCGTTCGCGTAGCCAAGGAGTAGGCCGATGTTGTTTCCCGTGATTCTGTCCGGCGGCGCCGGTACCCGTTTATGGCCGGTTTCCCGCGAAGGCCATCCCAAGCCGTTCATGGCCCTGCCGGACGGCGAGTCGCTGCTGCTCAAGACCTATCGCCGGGCGGGCGCCCTGCTGGCCGACGGCGGCGAGATCGTCACGGTGACCAACCGCGATTACTACTTCCAGAGCAAGGACGAGTTCGCCGCGGCCAGGCTGTCGCAGCGGCGCGCCCGTTACCTGCTCGAGCCGCTGGGGCGCAATACCGCGCCGGCGATTGCCGCGGCCGCGCTGGCGCTGCGTGAACGGCATGGCGACCAGGCGATCATGGTGGTGATGCCGGCCGATCATCTGATTCGCGACAGCGAGGCGTTCGTTGCCGCGGCCAGGCAGGCGGCGACTCTGGCGCAGGATGGCTACCTGGTGACCTTCGGCATCCGCCCGACTCGTGCGGAAACCGGTTTCGGCTATATCGAGGCGGGCGACGCGCTGGGCGGCGATGGCGCCTCCCGGGTTGTGCGTTTCGTCGAGAAGCCGGATCGCCAGACGGCCGAGCATTACCTGGCCAGCGGCCGCTTCCTGTGGAACTCCGGCATGTTCTGCTTCAGCGTCGGCAGCCTGCTCCGCGAGCTCGCCGAACAGGCACCGCAGTTGCTCGAACAGGTTGCCGCCTGCGTCGCCGCCAGTCCGGCGCTGCAACAGGGCGAACTGGCGCAGCAGGAGCTGAACGCCGAGCTGTTTGCTGAGCTGCCGGATATTTCCATCGACTACGCACTGATGGAGCGTTCGGACAGGGTGGCGGTGGTGCCGGCGGCTTTCGACTGGAGCGATATCGGCTCCTGGAACGCCCTGAGCGAGCTGGTCGAGGCGGATGCGCAGAACAATCGCGCGGCCGCCGATGCGCTGTTCATCGACAGCCGCAACAACTTCGTGCAGAGCGAGGCGCGTCTGGTGGCGGCGGTCGGGGTCGACGACCTGATCGTGATCGACACCGCGGATGCCTTGCTGATCGCCCACGCCGAGCGCGCGCAGGACGTGCGCCAGGTGGTCAAGCAGTTGAAGGCCAGCGAGCATGACGCTTATCGCCTGCACCGCACGGTGAGCCGTCCCTGGGGCACCTACACGGTGCTCGAGGAGGGCCCGCGCTTCAAGATCAAGCGCATCGTGGTCAAGCCGGGCGCGGCGCTGTCGCTGCAGATGCATCACCACCGCAGCGAGCACTGGGTGGTGGTGCAGGGTATGGCGCGAGTGGTCAATGGCGGCGAGCCGCGGCTGGTCAGCGCCAACGAATCGACCTTCATCCCCGCCGGGCACAAGCACCGCCTGGAGAACCCCGGGGTGATCGATCTGGTGATGATCGAAGTGCAGAGCGGCGAGTACCTGGGGGAGGACGATATCGTCCGCTTCGAGGATCAGTACGGCAGGATCAAGTAATGGCCTTGAGTATGGCGCGCGCGGTGTGGAACTACCGCGGTTTTGTCGTGGGCAGCGTCAAGCGCGAGTTTCAGACGCGCTATCGCAACTCCCTGCTGGGGGCGGTGTGGACGGTGCTCAACCCGTTGTCGATGATCGTCGTCTACACGGTGATCTTCTCGCAGGTGATGCAGGCGCGCCTGCCCGGAGTCGAGCACAGCCTGGCGTACGGCATCTATCTGTGTGCAGGCATTATCGCCTGGGGCTTCTTCGCCGAGGTCATCGGGCGCAGCCAGTCGGTGTTCCTCGAACACGCCAACCTGATCAAGAAGCTGAGCTTTCCGCGCATCTGTCTGCCGTTGATCGTGGTGCTCAACGCTTCGGTGAACTTCGCCATCATCTTCGCCCTGTTCCTCGGCTTCCTGCTGCTGACCCAGACCTTTCCCGGGTTCGTATTGCTGGCGGTGCTGCCGGTGTTGCTGGTGCAATTGGCCTTCTCCGTTGGCCTCGGCATCATCCTCGGGGTGCTCAACGTGTTCTTCCGCGATGTCGGTCAGTTCACCGGCATCTTCCTGCAGTTCTGGTTCTGGTTCACGCCAATCGTCTATCCGGCCTCGATTCTGCCGGAAGCCGTTCGCCCGGTGCTCGAGCTGAACCCGATGATGCCGGTGATCGCCGCCTACCAGGGCATCTTCGTCTACGGGCGCTGGCCGGACTGGGGGTCGCTGCTGCCGATCGCGCTGGTCTCGGTGGTGCTCTGTGCCTTGGCCCTGCAACTGTTCCGCAAGCGCTCCGGTGAAATGGTGGATGAACTCTGATGGGCAGCATTCAAGTCAGCGGCCTGGGCAAGGCCTATAAACAGTACCCGTCGCGCTGGTCGCGTCTGGCGGAGTGGCTGATCCCCTTCGGCAGGGATCGTCACCAGTTGAAGTGGGTGCTGCAGGACATCTCGTTTCGCGTGCAGCCGGGGGAGGCGCTGGGCATCATCGGCGTCAATGGCGCCGGCAAGAGCACGCTGCTGAAGATGATCACCGGCACCACTCAGCCCAACGCCGGCAGCATTCATATCGATGGTCGCGTCGCCGCCCTGCTGGAGCTGGGGATGGGCTTTCACCCGGATTTCACCGGCCGGCAGAACGTGTTCATGGCCGGACAACTGCTCGGTCTGAGCATGGAGGAGCTGCAGCGGCTGATGCCCGAGATCGAGGCGTTCGCCGAGATCGGCGAGTACATCGACCAGCCGGTGCGCACCTACTCGAGCGGCATGCAGATGCGCCTGGCGTTCAGCGTCGCCACCGCCCGGCGGCCCGACGTGCTGATCGTCGACGAGGCGCTCTCGGTGGGCGATGCCTACTTCCAGCACAAGAGCTTCGACCGCATCCGCGAGTTCCGTAAGGCGGGCACCACCCTGCTGATCGTGTCCCACGACCGCCAGGCGATCCAGTCGCTGTGCGATCGCGCCATCCTGCTGGTCAATGGACGACTGGCGCTGGAAGGGGCGCCGGAAGAGGTGATGGACTTCTACAGCGCGATGTTGGCCGAGAAGGAGCAGCAGACCGTGCGCCAGGAGCGCCTGGAGGGCGGCCAGATCCGCACCATCTCCGGCACCGGCGAGGCGGGCTTCGCCGACATCGCCCTGTTCAACGAGCAGGGGCAGCGCATCGAGGTGCTCTCCGTCGGCAGCACCGTCACCCTGCGCGTGGTGGTGGATATCAAGGCGGATATTCCGCGGCTGGTGCTGGGCTTCATGATCAAGGACCGCATGGGCCAGCCCATCTACGGCATCAATACCCACCGCCTGCAGCGCGCGCTGGAGAACCTCGCCGCGGGCGAGCGGGTGACCTACGACTTCCGTTTCCCGGTGCGCCTCGGCAAGGGCAATTACTCCATCGCCCTGTCGCTGTCGCGTTTCGACTCGCATCTGGACAAGAACTACGAGTGGCGCGATTACGCCCTGGTCTTCCATGTCATCAACGTGCAGCAGCCCGATTTCGTCGGCTGCGCCTGGCTCGATTCGCAGGTCGCCATCGAGCGCAGCGGCTCGTTGGCCGCCGAAGCCTGTCACTGAGGAGCGCTGGCATGCGTTTGTTGGTCGAGTGCACCTATGTCTACGAACATCCCCAGGACAATTCGGGGATCCAGCGCGTGGTGCGCAATATCATCGGTCATCTCGCCGGTGTGCAGGCAGGCGTCGAATGCGTGCCGGTGATGATGAACGGCGGGCGCCTGTATCGGGTGCTGAGCCTCGAACCGCTGCCGGTCGACCGCGCCAAGAGCCGGCGGCAGGCGCTGATCATGCGCCTGGATCACGCGCGCAATCGTTACTGGTGGCTGCATTCGCGCCTCGAGCGGTTGCCGCCGTTCCGCGATTCGGCGCTGGCCAGACGTCTGCTGTACTGGCCGTGCAAGCTGCTGAGCCTGGGCATTACCCTGCCGTTGCGCGGCCTGCTCTGGCTCAACCGCAACGCCCAGCCCGCGCCGCAACGTGCGGTGGAATTGCAGGTGGAGGAGGGCGATCAGCTGCTGCTGCTCGATTCCTCCTGGCACGCCGATTTCTTCGAGCTGGCCGAACGCCTCAAGAACCAGGGCGTGGGCATCGTTTCGGTGATCTACGACCTGATCCCGCTGACCCACCCGCAGTTCTGCGATGCCGGCCTGGTCAAGGTCTTCGACCGCTGGTTCGACTGGGTGTCGAGAACCGCCGATGGCTTCATGGCCATCTCGCAGACCGTGAGCGACCAGGTGGCTGCCGAGCTGCAGGTTCGCCTGGGCGCTGCCGAGGCGGCGCGGCGTTGGCACGGGTACTTTCATCTGGGCTCGGAGCTCGACCTCAATCGCCCGGCCGCCGAGTTGCACAAGGGCGTCCGGCGGATGTTCGAGCAGCAGACGCCGGTCTACCTGATGGTCAGCACCGTGGAGCCGCGCAAGAACCACGTCTATCTGCTCGATGCCTTCGAGCGCCTGTGGGCGGACGGGGTCAATGTGCGCCTGTGCATCATCGGCAAGATCGGCTGGAAGTGCGAAACGCTGGTCGAGCGGATCAGGCGCCACCCGCAGCACGGCAAGCGCTTGTTCATGTTCAACGATGTCAACGACAAGAGTCTCGAGTTCGCCTACTCCAACGCGCGTGCGCTGGTCTTCCCCTCGCATGCCGAAGGCTTTGGCCTGCCGCTGGTCGAGGCCATGCAGCGCGGCCTGCCGGTAATGGCCAGCGATATTCCGGTATTCCGCGAAGTGGGCCAGGATTTCATGGCCTACTTCGACCTGCACGACCCGGGCAGCCTGGTCGAACGGGTCAAGGCGTTCGAGCTGTCCGGCCAGTTCCCGGCTGCCCGCGCGGTCGAGCACTGGCAATGGATCGACTGGGCGGCGGCGGCTGGGCAGCTGGTGACGCGAACCCTGTACGGTATTCGTGGCACTCCGAGCAAGGCAGTGGTCGATGCGGATTGCCCTTAACGCTCGCATCCTCCAGGCGCCGCGCACCGGCATCGGCCAGTACCTGATCGAGCTGATCGCGGCGCTCGACGCCGATCCCTCGCTGGAGCTGGAGTTCTTTCATGGCTGGGGATGGAGTCGGCAACTGCCGTCAGCGGCGTTGCCCGGCTACAGCCGCTGGGTCGCCTGGGCCAAGCAGGTGCCGGGTGCCTACCGTATTCGGCGCCTGCTCGAGCAGCGTCGTTTCGAGCGGGGGTTGCGGCATACGGCAGTGGACCTGTACCACGAGCCCAGTCTGTGGCCGCTGGATTTCCCCGGTCCGATGCTGATGACCCTGCACGACCTGACCCATGTCCACTATCCGCAGACGCAGCCGGCAGATCGCCTGGCCGAAATCGCCAGGTGCGTCGAGCCCGCGCTGGACCGGGCGCGGGTCATCCTCACCGACTCGCAGTTCGTTGCCGACGAGTTGCAGCGGCATTACGGCGTGGCGCGCGAGCGCCTCAAGGTGGCCCCGCTGGGTTATGCCCAGCGCTTTCATCCGCGACCGCTGGCCGATCTGGGCCGGGTAACGGCGCCGCTGGGCGTGACGCCGGGCGCCTACCTGCTCTGCGTCGGCACCCTCGAACCACGCAAGAACCTGGCGCTGGCGCTGCGCGCCTACGCGCTGCTGCCCGAGGCGGTGCGCCGGCGCTACCCGCTGCTGATCGCCGGCATGGCCGGCTGGCGTCGAGACGACTTTGCCGCCGAACTGCAGGCGGCCCTGGCCAGCGGGCAGGTGCGCCTGCTCGGCTACCTGGACGACGAGCGCCTGGCCGAGTTGCTGGCGGGAGCACGCATGCTGTTGTTCCCCTCGCTCTATGAGGGGTTCGGCCTGCCCGTGCTGGAGGCGATGGCCAGCGGTGTGCCGGTGCTGCTGTCGCCAAGCTCGGCACTGCCGGAGGTGGCAGGGAAGGCTGGAACCTATGTCGAGGCCGGCGACCCCGAAGGCTGGTGCCGTGCCATCCTGCGCCTGATCGAGGATCAGGCCGAATGGCAGGCGCGCCGGGTGGCGGGCCTAGAGCAAGCGCAGGGCTTCTCCTGGAAGCGTTGTGCAGGTATTACCGCTGCCGCCTATCGGCAGGCGTTGGAGCACTGAATGCGCGTTCTGCACTTGTTCAAGACCTACCTGCCGGAAACCGTCGGCGGCATCGAGCAGGTTATTTTCCAGATATGCCAGAGCGGGATTGCCCATGGCATCCAGGGCGAGGTGCTGACCCTCAGCGCCGAAGACGGGCCGTCCGAGCTGATGGTGGCGGAACATCGTGTGCACCGGGCCAAGCTCGATCTGCAGCTGGCCTCGACGGGCTTTTCCTACAGCGTCCTGGCGCGACTGAAGGCATTGGCGGCCGAGGTGGACCTGATCAACTACCACTTTCCCTGGCCGTTCATGGACCTGCTGCACTTCGCTGCGCGTATCGACAAGCCGACGGTGGTGACCTACCACTCCGACATCATTCGCCAGAAATACCTGCTCAAGCTCTATCGGCCGCTGATGAACCGTTTTCTCAGCAGCACCGACCGTATTGTCGCGGCTTCGCCGAACTACCTGGAGACCAGCGAGGTCCTCAAGCGGTATCGGCACAAGACCTCGATCATCCCCTATGGTCTGGACAAGACCACCTACCCGGTGCCTTCGGCGAGCGTTCTGGATGCTTGGCGGCAGCGTTTCGGCCCGCGCTTCTTCCTGTTCGTCGGGGTCATGCGCTATTACAAGGGGCTGCACATTCTCCTGAATGCCGCCCAGGGGACGGGCTACCCCATAGTGATAGTCGGGGCCGGGCCGCTTGAGCTGGAGTTGCGTGCTCAGGCCCAGGCGCTGGGGCTGGCGCACGTGCATTTTGCCGGGCGTCTCGGCGAAGAAGACAAGGCGGCGCTGCTGCAGCTGTGCAGCGCGATAGTGTTCCCGTCGCATCTGCGCTCCGAAGCCTTCGGCATCTCCCTACTGGAGGGTGCCATGTACGGCAAGCCGATGATCTCCAGCGAGATAGGTACCGGTACCAGTTATATCAATGTCCACGGCGAAACGGGGCTGGTGGTGCCGCCCAGCGATCCGCAGGCGTTTCGCCAGGCCATGCGTACACTCTGGGACAATCCCGAACTGGCGCTGCAGATGGGGCTCAAGGCCAAGCAGCGTTATGAGCAGCTGTTTACCGCACAGCGCATGGGGCTGCAGACGGCGCAGCTGTATCGCGAACTGCTCGAGAGCAAATCACAGCACTGAAGATGAGGAACGGACTGTTCCGCGACAATTGCTCTGTTGCGCTTGAGCCTGTGCGCAACTGTGCTGCTAAGCGCCGCGGCTGCTCGGCCCAGATAAAACGAAAGCCCCATCGCAGCAGAGACGATGGAGCCTTCAGAAGAGCCCAACTTGGAGGGAGCTAAATCGGTGAATCAGCGCCAGAACGGCTTGCTCAGCTCGGCGTAACGCTGGTTTTCGCTGATGCCGGCGTCGGCCAGCAGGCGGGCATCCAGTCGAGCCAGTTGACGGCGGCTGACGATGCGGCGGTGCCACAGGCTGAGGGTGGCGATCAGGCGCAGCGGCCAGGAGGCCTGGTGGCTGGCGGTGCTGTGTTGGTGAAACAGGTCGGAACTGAGGGTACGTTCCATGGTGGTCATCCTTCCGCTTGTGGCGGCGCTGGTGTTTGCTTTCGATGGGCAAATTATCGCGAGCGGGGCGACGACCCAGTAGTCACAGCTGGATTAAATTGTTGTGCTATTAGATAGGTTGCTTTGTAACTGTTTCGCCTGAAACGGAGCTAACTGTGCTGGTCATAAGTGAAATGGCTGGGTGCAACCGGACAATGCGAGAAAATCGCCTGCATGAGGCCTCGATTGCAGTGGCTATCAAGCGGTACAGTTTTAAATTGATTCGCTATGGCGGCTGACCTGAAGTTCAGCTTTTCCCTGTCTCCCGGGCACAAAAAACCCGGCGCAAGGCCGGGTTTCCTGTCTAACTGGTCAGGGCTTAGTCCACGGCCTTGACCATGTCCTCGATGACCTTCTTGGCGTCGCCGAAGACCATCATGGTCTTGTCCATGTAGAACAGTTCGTTGTCCAGGCCGGCATAGCCGCTGGCCATCGAGCGCTTGTTGACGATCACGGTCTTGGCCTTGTAAGCCTCGAGGATCGGCATGCCGGCGATCGGCGACTTAGGATCGTTCTTCGCCGCCGGGTTGACCACGTCGTTGGCGCCGAGCACCAGCACCACGTCGGTCTGGCCGAACTCGGAGTTGATGTCCTCCATCTCGAACACCTGCTCGTAGGGCACTTCGGCCTCGGCCAGCAGCACGTTCATGTGGCCGGGCATACGCCCGGCCACCGGGTGGATCGCGTACTTCACGGTCACGCCGCGGTGGGTCAGCTTCTCCGCCAGTTCCATCAGTGCGTGCTGGGCACGGGCCACGGCCAGGCCGTAACCGGGCACGATCACCACGGTGTCGGCGTTGGTCAGCAGGAAGGCGGCGTCGTCGCTTGATCCCGACTTCACGTTGCGTTCCTGCTGCGCGCCACCGGCGGCGCCGGCGTCGGCATCGGCGCCGAAGCCGCCGAGGATGACGTTGAAGAACGAGCGGTTCATCGCCTTGCACATGATGTACGAGAGGATGGCACCGGACGAACCGACCAGGGAGCCGGCCACGATCAGCATCGAGTTGTTCAGCGAGAAGCCGATACCAGCGGCCGCCCAGCCCGAGTAGCTGTTGAGCATCGACACCACCACCGGCATGTCGGCGCCGCCGATCGGGATGATGATCAGCACGCCGATGACGAAGGCCAGCGCCACCAGCACGGCGAAGGCGGTGATGTCGCCGGTGAAGGTGTAGAACAGACCCAGGCCCATGATGGCCAGGCCGACCAGCAGGTTGACCAGGTGCTGGCCCTTGAACACCACCGGGGCGCCCTGGAACAGGCGGAACTTGTACTTGCCCGACAGCTTGCCGAAGGCGATCACCGAACCGGAGAAGGTGATGGCGCCGATGGCCGCGCCGAGGAACAGCTCCAGGCGGTTGCCGGCCGGAATCGCATCGCCCAGGGCCGCGACTATGCCCAGCGATTGCGGCTCGACGACCGCGGCGATGGCGATAAATACCGCGGCCAGGCCGATCATGCTGTGCATGAAGGCGACCAGCTCGGGCATCTTGGTCATCTCGACGCGCTTGGCCATGACGGTGCCGACGCTGCCGCCGACCAGCAGGCCGACGATGACGAAGCCCAGGCCTTGCACGGCCAGTTCGCTGCCGAGCTTGTGGATCAGGCCAACTGTGGTGACGATGGCGATGGCCATGCCGACCATGCCGAACAGGTTGCCGCGCCGCGACGAAGTCGGGTGCGACAGGCCCTTGAGCGCCTGGATGAAGCAGATCGAGGCGACGAGGTAGAGAACAGTGATCAGGTTCATGCTCATGGTCAGTGCTTCTCCGCCTGCGCTTTCGGCGCCTTCTTCTTGAACATTTCCAGCATGCGTCGGGTCACCAGGAAGCCACCGAACACGTTGACCGCGGCCAGGGCCACGGCCAGGGTGCCCATGGCCTTGCCCAGCGGGGTGACGGTGAGGGCGGCGGCCAGCATGGCGCCGACGATGACGATCGCGGAAATCGCGTTGGTCACGGCCATCAGCGGGGTGTGCAGGGCCGGGGTGACGTTCCACACCACGTGGTAGCCGACGTAGATGGCCAGCACGAAGATGATCAGGTTGTAGATGCCGTCGGAAATCAGATCCATGTCTCTACTCCTTAGCCGTTCTTGCGCACGACTTCGCCGGCATTGCACATCAGGCAGGCCGCGACGATGTCGTCTTCGAGGTTGAGCTGGAACTGGCCTTCCTTGTCGATCACCAGCTTGAGGAAGTCCAGCAGGTTGCGTGCATAGAGGGCGGAGGCGTCCGCCGGCACCAGCGCGGCCAGATTGGTGTGGCCGACCAGGGTCACGCCGTGCTTGACCACCACCTGGTCGGCTTCGGTCAGCGGGCAGTTGCCGCCCTGCGCCGCGGCCAGGTCGACGACCACCGAGCCCGGCTTCATCTCAGCCACTGTGTTCTCATGGAGAAGCGTCGGTGCCTTACGGCCCGGAATGAGGGCAGTCGTGATGACAATATCGGCCTGCTTGGCGCGCTCGTGCACGGCCTTGGCCTGGCGCTCCATCCAGGATTGCGGCATGGGCCGGGCGTAGCCGCCGACCCCCTGGGCGCATTCGCGTTCTTCATCGGTCTCGAACGGCACGTCGACGAACTTGGCGCCGAGCGACTCGATCTGTTCCTTCACCGCCGGACGCACGTCGGAGGCCTCGATCACCGCACCCAGGCGCTTGGCCGTGGCGATGGCCTGCAGGCCGGCGACGCCGGCGCCGAGGATGAGGATACGCGCGGCCTTCACGGTACCGGCGGCGGTCATCAGCATCGGCATGAAGCGCGGGTAATGGTGCGCGGCCAGCAGCACCGCCTTGTAGCCGGCGATATTGGCCTGCGAGCTCAGCACGTCCAGGCTCTGTGCGCGCGAGGTGCGCGGCGCGGCTTCCAGGGCGAAGGCGGTGATGCCGCGGGTGTTCATCCGCGCGATGGTGTCGTTGCAGAACGGGTTGAGCATACCGACCAGCACGGCGCCGGTCTTCATATGCGCCAGTTCGGCCTCGGTCGGCGCGAGCACTTTCAGCACCAGGTCGGCGCCGAGGGCGGCGGCGTCGTTGCCGATGATCGCGCCGGCGGCGGTATAGGCCGCGTCGGGAATGCTGGCGCTGACGCCGGCACCGGCCTGGACGGTCACCTGGTGGCCTTGGCCGACCAGCTTCTTGACGGTCTCGGGCGTCGCGGCAACCCGCGTCTCCCCGGCGTGGGTTTCGAGAGGAACACCGATGTGCACTTCTAATCTCCTGCGTGATCTTTTGGGTGAACCGGCGTACTGCGCTGGCACGCTGGCGATTGGGGATCAGCACATAACCTGCCAGTTGGCGGCGGGCGCGGCGATTGTGCAATCGAACGCAGACCCTTACAAGAAGTTATGGAGTAAAAAAAATGGATTACTACAAGTAATAGGTCTATGAGAGATTTTTATACCGCGTGCAGGCCGCGCCGCACCTGAGGGGAAGCAGGTTTGCTGGGGCCTGTGCGGTCTGCCGGTCATTCATCGAACGAATGACCGTTGGTCGAATCGACTGAGGTGTAAAAAGCGGCGAACGGAGCGTTCAGAATAGTGGAATGCCGCGAAAGTGCTGGGCGTGACGCGAATCGAGGCTGTTGCGGCGTTGTAGTGTGACCGGCATGACACTACCTGTCCTCGTTCCGAGTCTTGTCTGCCGTTCTTGTCGCCTTTGTGGGCGGGTCATAAGCGCTGCAGGGGCGCTATCCCTGGCGGTAGGCGCCGGCTTGCAGCAGCAACCAGTCGCGAAATGCCTGGAGCGCTGCCGACTCGGCCTTGCGCTCCGGCACCATCAGGTAATAGGCGCGGTCGTTGTGGGGGGCGGCGCGGTCGAGGGCGACCACCAGGCTGCCATCCTCCAGTTCGCGCTGGATCAGGAAGGGTGGGATCAGCGCGACGCCCATTTCATGGCGCGCGGCCTGGGCGAGCATGGAGAACAGCTCCAGGCGTGGGCCGGTCATGTCGCGGGCCACGCTCAGGCCCTGGGCAGCGAACCACTGGCGCCAGGCATAGGGGCGGGTGGTCTGCTGCAGCAGGGGTAGCGCGGCAATCTGCTCGGCGCTGACCGGCTGCTTGCCCAGCAATGCCGGGCTACATACCGGCAGCAGGTGCTCATGCATCAGGAAATGCGCCTCGGTGCCCGACCATTCGGCATCGCCGTAGTAGATGGCGGCATCGAAGTGGGTGTCGGCGAACAGGAAGGGGCGGGTGCGGTTGGTCAGGTGTACCGTCACCTCCGGATGCAATTGTTGGAAGGCGCGTAGCCGCGGCAGCAGCCATTGGGTGCCGAAGGTCGGCACCACCGCCAGCTCGATGCTGCTGGTGCCCTGGTTGCCCATCAGCGCCAGGGTGTCGCGCTCCACGGCATCGAGTTGCGCCGCTACCTTGCGGCTATAGGCGACCCCGGCCTCGGTCAGCACCACGCCGCGCCGCGAACGACGGAACAGTTCCACATTGAGAAAACTCTCCAGGCCGCCGATCTGCCGGCAGATGGCGCTCTGGGTCAGGCTGAGCTCGTCGGCGGCCTTGGTGAAGCTCTGGTGGCGCGCGGCGGACTCGAAGGCGACCAGGGCGGCGGTGCTAGGGATCTTGCGGCGCATTTATGCCAAAGCCTCACTCATAAGCGATATATCTTGGCGATTAAGCTATCTCGAAGTGAGAAGAAAGCACAGATCTGTGCGTATTCTGCGTTTGTCCAATCGGCAAGTCAGGCCTAGGATCAATGCCATTCGGGTCGGCTCGGCCGACCGCTCACTTCACCGCTTCGAGGTTTCTCGCAATGGCCAAGGCAAGCTTCAACTGGATCGACCCGCTGCTGCTGGATCAACAGCTCACCGAAGAAGAGCGCATGGTGCAGGGCAGCGCCCGGCAGTTCGCCGCCGACAAGCTGGCCCCGCGCGTGCTGGAGGCCTTCCGGCACGAGCGCACCGACCCGGCGATCTTCCGCGAGATGGGCGAGACCGGCCTGCTCGGCGCCACCATTCCCGAAGCCTATGGCGGCAGCGGCCTGAACTACGTGTGCTACGGCCTGATCGCCCGCGAAGTGGAGCGCATCGACTCCGGCTATCGCTCGATGATGAGCGTGCAGTCCTCCCTGGTGATGGTGCCGATCCATGAGTTCGGCAACGAGGCCACCAAGCAGAAGTACCTGCCGAAACTGGCCAGCGGTGAATACATCGGCTGCTTCGGCCTGACCGAGCCGAACCATGGTTCCGATCCGGGCTCGATGGTGACTCGCGCCAAGAAGGTCGACGGTGGCTATCGCCTGAGCGGCAGCAAGATGTGGATCACCAACAGCCCGATCGCCGACGTGTTCGTGGTCTGGGCCAAGGACGATGCCGGCGAGATCCGCGGCTTCGTCCTGGAGAAGGGCTGGCAGGGCCTGTCCGCTCCGGCCATCCACGGCAAGGTCGGCCTGCGCGCCTCGATCACCGGCGAGATCGTCATGGACAACGTGTTCTGCCCCGAGGAGAACGCCTTCCCCGAGGTGCGCGGCCTCAAGGGGCCGTTCACCTGCCTCAACTCCGCCCGCTACGGCATCAGCTGGGGCGCCCTGGGCGCGGCCGAGTTCTGCTGGCACACCGCGCGCCAATACGTACTGGACCGCCAGCAGTTCGGTCGTCCGCTGGCCGCCAATCAGCTGATCCAGAAGAAGCTGGCCGACATGCAGACCGAGATCACCCTGGCCCTGCAGGGCTGCCTGCGCCTGGGCCGGATGAAGGACGAGGGCACCGCGGCGGTGGAAATCACCTCGATCATGAAGCGCAACAGCTGCGGCAAGGCGCTGGATATCGCCCGCCTGGCCCGCGACATGCTCGGTGGCAATGGCATCAGCGACGAGTTCGGCGTTGCCCGTCACCTGGTCAACCTTGAGGTGGTCAACACTTACGAAGGAACCCACGACGTGCATGCGCTGATCCTCGGGCGTGCGCAAACCGGTATTCAGGCGTTCTTCTAATAGTGGGGGGGGCGCCATGCGCACCACCGAGTTGTTTATGGTGCGCGTGGCGCACCCTACGGAGAATCGCCATGCCCGGCGCCCTGTCCCATATTCGTGTGCTCGACCTGTCCCGCGTACTCGCCGGGCCCTGGGCCGGGCAGATTTTCGGCGACCTCGGTGCCGAGGTGATCAAGGTCGAGCGGCCGGGTTCGGGTGACGACACCCGGCATTGGGGGCCTCCTTATATAAAGGACGCCGAGGGCAATGATTCGCGCGAGGCGGCCTACTTCCAGAGCGCCAACCGCAACAAGCAGTCGCTGACCCTGGATTTCACCCTGCCCGAGGGCCAGCGCCTGATCCGCGAGCTGGTGCCGCAATGCGACGTGCTGCTGGAGAACTTCAAGGTCGGCGGCCTGGCGGCCTATGGTCTCGACTATGAATCGCTGAAGGCGCTCAACCCGCGGCTGATCTACTGCTCCATCACCGGTTTCGGCCAGACCGGCCCTTATGCCAAGCGCGCCGGCTACGACTTCATGATCCAGGGCCTGGGTGGCCTGATGAGCCTGACCGGGCGTCCCGAGGGTGAGGAGGGCGCCGGGCCGATGAAAGTGGGTGTGGCGCTGACCGACATCCTGACCGGCCTCTATGCGACTGTGGGGGTGCTGGCCGCGCTGAATCAGCGCGAGCAGTCCGGCGTCGGTCAGCACATCGATGTGGCGCTGCTCGACGTGCAGGTCGCATGCCTGGCCAACCAGGCGATGAACTACCTGGCGACCGGCGTGGCACCCAAGCGTCTGGGCAACGCCCATCCCAATATCGTGCCCTACCAGGACTTTCCCAGTGCCGATGGCGATTTCATTCTCGCCGTGGGCAACGATGGGCAGTTCCGCAAGTTTTGCGAGGTCGCCGGCCTTCCGGCTTTGGCTGACGATCCGCGTTTTTCCACCAACAAGGCGCGGGTCGCCCATCGTGGCGAGCTGATCCCATTGTTGCGCCAGGCGACGGTGTTCAAGACCACCGCGCAGTGGATCGAGCTGCTGGAAGCGGCCGGTGTGCCCTGTGGCCCGATCAACGACCTGGCGCAGGTATTCGCCGATCCGCAGGTTCGGGCGCGTGGCCTGCGTCTCGATCTGCCCAATGCCCTGGGCAGCAGCACGCCGCAGGTGGCCAGTCCGCTGCGTTTGTCCGCCACGCCAGTGGCTTATCGCTCGGCTCCGCCATTGTTGGGGCAGCACACCGAAGCCCTGTTGCAGCGGCTGCTAGGCATGAGCGCAGCGCAGGTCGCCGCGCTGCGCGAGGCGGGGGTGATCTGAGTCTGTTGCTCTTCTATATAAAGGGTAGCGGGGGCGCTGGTCTGATATGCGCAATTTTTTGCATATCAGGGGTTTACAGCCTGCCGCGCTCATGTAGAATGCGCGCCTCGCTGAGACGAACCCAGGTTCGACGAAGCGCTAAGTTGTTGAGATAGAAAGAAAATTTCTTCAAAAACAACTTGACGGAGTGAAGAGGTGCTGTAGAATGCGCGCCTCACCGAAGCGGAAGAGATGACGCTGAGGTTGCTCTAAGTTGTTGAGTAGAAAGAAAAATTCTTCGAAAAACAGCTTGACGGAAAGATGGGGTGCTGTAGAATGCGCGCCTCGGTTGAGACGAAAGACTTGACCAACTGTTCTTTAACAACTGAATCAAGCAATTCGTGTGGGTGCTTGTGAGGTAAGACTGGTAGTCGACTGATTATCAGCATCAC